>Ga0213922_1000770_pt1 | contig 13525 bp, 9 predicted proteins | sample McNCre2917MG_FD_165060 | JGI IMG/M metagenome (GOLD analysis project Ga0213922, IMG submission 165060) | Freshwater microbial communities from McNutts Creek, Athens, Georgia, United States - 29-17 MG | ecosystem: Environmental > Aquatic > Freshwater > Creek | place: USA: Georgia | collected... | reverse complement strand
GCACTTTGCCTTCCAAGCGGTCGATGATCCACTTCAACACGCGCATGTTGTCGCCGTAGCCGGGCCACACGAACGAGCCAGACTCGTCTTTGCGGAACCAGTTGACGCAGTACAGCGCGGGCAGTTTGTAGCCAGCGGCTTCTTGCTTGGCGCCCATGTCCAACCAGTGTTGGAAGTAGTCGCTCATGTTGTAGCCGCAGAAGGGCAACATGGCGAAGGGGTCGCGGCGCACCACGCCTTGTGCGCCAAAGGCGGCAGCGGTGGTTTCAGAGCCCATGGTGGCAGCCATGTAAACGCCTTCGGTCCAGTTGCGTGCTTCGGTGACGAGTGGCACGGTGGTGGAGCGGCGGCCACCAAACATCATGGCGTCGATGGCCACGCCGTTGGCATCGTCCCACTGAGGGTCGAGGGCAGGGTTGTTGGTGGCAGCCACGGTGAAGCGGGCGTTGGGGTGCGCGGCCTTGGCGCCAGTTTCCTTAGCGATGGCGGGCGTCCAGTCTTTGCCTTGCCAGTCGATCAAGTGGTCGGGCAACTTGCCAGTGTCTTTCTCCATGCCTTCCCACCACACGTCGCCGTCATCGGTCAACGCGACGTTGGTGAAGATCACGTCTTTGTGCAGGCTCAACATGCAGTTGGGGTTGGTCTTCATGTTGGTGCCGGGTGCCACGCCAAAGTAGCCAGCTTCGGGGTTGATGGCGTACATCTTGCCGTCGGCGTGTGGCTTGATCCAAGCAATGTCGTCACCGATGGTGGTGACTTTCCAGCCGTTGAAGGCTGCAGGTGGCACCAACATGGAGAAGTTGGTTTTGCCGCAAGCGCTGGGGAACGCGGCTGCCACGTGGTACTTCTTGCCCTCTGGGCTGGTCACGCCCAAGATGAGCATGTGCTCAGCTAACCAGCCTTGGTCGCGGCCCATGTTGGAGGCGATGCGCAAGGCAAAGCACTTCTTGCCCAACAAAGCGTTGCCGCCGTAGCCCGAACCGTAAGACCAGATTTCGCGGGTCTCTGGGTAGTGCACGATGTACTTGGTCTTGGGGTTGCAAGGCCAAGAAGTGGTGTCTTTTTCGCCAGCGGCCAAAGGTGCGCCCACGGTGTGCACGCAAGGCACGAAGGGGCCGTCGGTGCCGATCACGTCGTACACGGCCTTGCCCATGCGGGTCATGAGTTTTTGGTTCACCACCACATAGGCGCTGTCCGACAGCTCAATGCCCACGTGGGCAATGTGCGAACCCAGAGGGCCCATGCTGAACGGAATGACGTACATGGTGCGGCCCTTCATGCAGCCGTCGAACAGTGGGTTCAACGTGGCGCGCATCTCGGCGGGTTCCATCCAGTTGTTGGTGGGGCCGGCGTCTTCTTTTTTGGCGGAGCAAATGAAGGTGCGGTCTTCCACGCGGGCCACGTCGGAGGGGTCAGAGCAAGCCAAGAATGAATTGGCGCGCTTGGCGGGGTTGAGCTTTTTGAAAGTGCCAGCGTCCACGAGCTGTTGGCACAGGCGGTCGTATTCTTCTTGGCTGCCGTCACACCAGTACACGGTGTCGGGTTTGCACAAAGCGGCCATCTCGGCCACCCAAGCCACCAGCTTGGGGTTCTTCACGTAGGCGGGTGCGTTCACGTTCATCTATAGCTCCTAAGTCAAAAAATTGAGGTCAGAGCCCAGCGTGTGCTGCGAGGCTCTGACCTCAATTCATTGCCGCTGGCCTACACCAGCGAGGTGGCTATTTTATGAAACTCACCCCTTCCCGAAGCTTGCAAAAACCCTAAGAGTTACAAAAAACACCCCGAAAGCACTACTTTTGGGGTGTTTTTATGTAATTTTTACGCCGAGTTCTAGGCCGAAGTTACGACCCGAATGACCTCAGAGCCGTAGGCTTCGAGCTTTTTGGCACCAATGCCGGCAATGCCTTGCAAGGCATCCAAATCATGCGGTTCGGCTTGCGCGATGGCCGCCAAAGTAGCGTCGTGGAAGATGACGTAGGCGGGCAGGTTGTGCGACTTGGCCACTTCGGAGCGCCAAGCCTTGAGCGCGTCGTAGCGTTTTTGGCCGGCGTCGTCCAAGGCGATGGGTGCGGGTTTGGACGCCCCGCTGGCCGTGCGTTTGCCTTTGCGGTCGGCAGGGGTAGACACCGACGCACGCAACCGCACCATGACTTCGCCCTTGAGCACCGCACGCGAGCCCTCGGTCAAATACAAGGTGTTGAAGGCTTGCGCATCCACACCCAACGCGCCGAGCGCGAGCAGTTGCCGCAGTACGCCGCGCAGCTGCACCTCGCTGAAGTGCGCGCCAATGCCAAATGTGCTGAGTGTTTCGTGGCCGTACTGCTTGACCTTTTCGGTGTCCTTGCCGCGCAGGATGTCCATCATGTGACCCGCACCAAACGACATGCCGCTTTGCTGCTTCACGCGGTAGATGGTCGACAGCAACATGCGCGCGGCCTCGGTGCCGTCCCAAATATCGGGTGGGCTAAGGCAGTTGTCGCAGCTGGCGCAAGTCAGTCGAACCTGCCCGTCATCGGTGGATTTGTAGGTTTCGCCAAAGTAGCCCAGCAGTCGCACCCGTCGGCAATCGGTCGCCTCAGCCAAGGCCAGCAGCGCATCGAGCTTGCCGCGCATGACTTGTTTGAAGTCTTCGCCCGCGGGGCTTTCGTCGATCATGCGGCGTTGGTTGACCACGTCGTTCAGGCCGTAGGCCATCCACGCGTGGGCCTCTTGGCCGTCGCGGCCTGCGCGGCCGGTTTCTTGGTAATAGCCTTCGATGTTTTTGGGCATGTCCAAGTGCGCCACAAAACGCACATCGGGTTTGTCGATGCCCATGCCAAACGCGATGGTGGCCACCATCACCAAACCTTCTTCGCGCAGAAAACGGTTTTGGTTTTTTTGGCGAATGGCGCTGTCGAGCCCCGCGTGGTAAGGCAAGGCGTTGATGCCCGCATCGCACAAATTCTTGGCCACTTCTTCCACGCGCTTGCGCGATTGGCAATACACGATGCCGCTGTCTTGCCAGTCTGGCCCGACGTGCTCGCGCTGGATGAAGCGCAGCAATTGCAGCGAGGCGTCTTTTTTTTCGACGATGGTGTAACGGATGTTGGGGCGGTCAAAGCTGCTGACAAACTGTTGCGCGTCTTCGAGTTGCAAGCGCTCCACGATGTCGGCCCGCGTCAGCGCATCGGCCGTGGCGGTGAGCGCGATGCGTGGCACGCCCGCGTAGCGCTCGTGCAGCACGGTGAGGCTGCGGTATTCGGGGCGGAAGTCGTGGCCCCACTGGCTCACGCAATGCGCCTCGTCAATGGCAAACAGACTGAGTTTGCCCTGCTCGTGCAGCATGTCGAGCTGTGCCAAAAAACGCGGGGTGGTGATGCGCTCGGGCGCCGCGTACAACAGGGTGATGTCGCCACGGCGCAAACGTTGCTCCACTGCGTTGGCTTCTTCACCGCTGAGGCTGGAATTTAAAAAGGCGGCCTCAACACCCGCCTCGTGCAACGCACCCACTTGGTCGTGCATGAGCGCAATGAGCGGCGACACCACGATGGTGATGCCATGCCCCGCACGCTGACGTGCGATGGCCGGAATTTGGTAACAGAGTGATTTGCCGCCGCCCGTGGGCATGAGCACCAGCGCGTCGCCGCCGCCACACACGTGTTGCACGATGTCGGCTTGCGGGCCACGAAATGCGCTGTAGCCAAACACTTCGCGCAAGATGTCTTGCGGATTCACAGACGTGGGCACGGCAGCTTTCGGGGGATAAAGGACATTGGCAAAGGCATGAAGGCGCTATTGTCCCTGCTTCTTACAATGGCGGGATGACTCAAGCCTACACACGCGCAAAAGAATTACCCGCCATCTTGGCCAAACGCATCGCCATCCTCGACGGCGCGATGGGCACCATGATTCAACGCTTCAAGTTGGACGAAGCGCAATATCGCGGCGAGCGCTTCAAAGACTTCCACAAAGACGTGAAGGGCAACAACGAGTTGCTCAGCCTCACCCGCCCCGACGTGATCCGCGACATCCACGAGCGCTACTTGGCCGCTGGCGCTGATTTGATCGAGACCAACACCTTTGGCGCCACCACCATCGCGCAAGCCGACTACGACATGGCCGACTTGGCCTACGAGATGAACTTGGCCTCGGCCCGCATCGCCCGCGAAGCCTGTGACAAATACAGCACACCCGACAAACCCCGCTTTGTGGCGGGTGCCGTGGGCCCCACACCCAAAACCGCCAGCATCAGCCCCGATGTGAACGACGCGGGCGCGCGCAATGTCAACTTTGAAGAACTGCGCGCTGCGTATTACGACCAAGTCAAAGCCTTGGTTGAAGGGGGTTCGGATGTGTTGTTGGTCGAAACCATTTTTGACACGCTCAACGCCAAAGCTGCGTTGTTTGCGATTGAAGAGTTTTTTGAAGCCAGCGGTGAGCGCCTGCCCCTCATCATCAGCGGCACCGTCACTGACGCCTCAGGCCGCATCTTGAGTGGTCAAACCGTGACCGCGTTTTGGCACAGCGTGCGCCATTCGCAGCCCCTAGCCATTGGCCTGAACTGCGCGTTGGGTGCCACGCTCATGCGCCCCTATATCCAAGAACTCAACCGCGTGGCCGAAGACACTTTCATCAGCTGCTACCCCAACGCGGGCTTGCCCAACCCCATGAGCGACACCGGGTTTGACGAAACGCCGGACGTCACTAGCCGCTTGGTGCACGAGTTTGCCGCCGAAGGCTTGGTCAACATCGTGGGCGGCTGCTGCGGCACCACGCCCGATCACATTGGTGCGATTGCGCAAGCGGTGGCCAATGACAAAGCACGTGCCTTGAGTGCTGGGCCGTTTTACCGCGAAGCGGCATAGTTGCTTCTTTTCGAAGCAAGAAGTGAGTAGAACTCACAAAAATACACCAAGCAACATATTCGCAAGGGTTGTGTAGATCAACAAAATCGATAAATATCGTTTTTGTTGATTTTGCAATGCCTGAAAAGTCCTTCATCGTCACCCCTGCGGGCCGCCACTTGCGAAGTCGAGTGGAGACGGTCATGGCCATTTACAAAGAGCATGGCTACATCAACCGCACGCTGATTTCAGAAAAACTGGCGCTCACCAAAATTCAATCGAGCCAGCTGCTGCGCGAATTTTTGAGTGCCCATGCCCCTGTGCTGCAATGGGACAACATTCACCAAAGCTACAAAGCGCATAGCAAGTTCAAGGCGCACTAGGGCGGGTGGGAGCCAGCGGTTAAAATTTCGGCCTTCCCCAAGGAGCGTTGCAGCTTGTCGCCATAGACAGGTCAGGCTTGGGTTTTGTTTGGCAACGACGCTCACCTGAAACCCCCGCGCAGGTGAGTGTTCCCATGAATTCAAAAGTCGTCCCCCCCATGAAGTTGTCTGGCTTGGAGCCTGTCTCCATCGGCGAGGGCACGCTGTTTGTCAACGTGGGCGAGCGCACCAACGTGACGGGCTCCAAAGCCTTTGCCCGCATGATCTTGAACGGTCAATACGAAGAGGCTTTGGCCGTGGCACGTCAGCAGGTGGAAAACGGCGCGCAGGTGATTGACGTCAACATGGACGAAGCCATGTTGGATAGTCAAGCAGCGATGGTGCGATTTCTCAACTTGATGGCGGGCGAGCCCGACATTGCGCGCGTGCCGGTGATGGTGGACTCCTCCAAGTGGTCGGTCATCGAGGCGGGCTTGCGCTGCATTCAAGGCAAGGGCATCGTCAACTCGATCAGCATGAAAGAAGGCGTGGACGAGTTCAAGCGCCAAGCCAAGTTGGTCAAGCGCTATGGCGCGGCAGCGGTAGTGATGGCGTTTGACGAAAAAGGCCAAGCCGACACCTACGCCCGCAAGATTGAAATTTGCGAACGCGCATACCGCGTGCTGGTGGACGAAGTGGGTTTCCCGCCCGAAGACATCATCTTCGACCCCAACATCTTCGCCATTGCCACCGGCATTGAAGAGCACGACAACTACGCGGTGGACTTCATCGAAGCCACGCGTTGGATCAAACAAAACCTGCCCGGCGCGAAGGTGAGCGGCGGTGTGTCCAACGTGTCGTTCAGCTTCCGTGGCAACGACCCCGTGCGCGAAGCCATCCACACCGTATTCCTGTACCACGCGATTCAAGCGGGCATGGACATGGGCATCGTCAACGCGGGCATGGTCGGCGTGTATGACGACCTCGAATCCACACTGCGCGAGCGTGTGGAAGATGTGGTGCTGAACCGAACACCCCAATACAAAGAAGGCGAAGCGCACCTCACCGCGGGCGAGCGCCTGATCGAAGTGGCCGAAACCGCCAAGGGCGCGGCCAAAGACGACAGCCAAAAACTCGCCTGGCGCGGCACACCCGAGCAACCCGTGGCGGTGGCTGAGCGCCTGAGCCACGCGCTGGTGCACGGTATCACCGAGTTCATCAACGAAGACACCGAAGAGGCGTATCGCGAAATTTTGGCCAAGGGCGGCCGCCCGCTGCACGTCATCGAGGGCCCTTTGATGGACGGCATGAACGTGGTGGGTGATTTGTTTGGCCAAGGCAAGATGTTCTTGCCGCAAGTGGTCAAGTCGGCCCGCGTGATGAAGCAAGCGGTGGCGCACTTGGTGCCCTACATCGAAGAAGAAAAACGCCAGCAAGCCGCAGCGGGCCAAGACGTGAAAGCCAAGGGCAAGATCGTCATGGCCACGGTCAAAGGCGACGTGCATGACATTGGCAAAAACATCGTCACCGTGGTGCTGCAGTGCAACAACTACGAAGTGGTCAACATGGGCGTGATGGTGCCCTGCCATGAAATATTGGCCAAAGCCAAAGAAGAGGGCGCGGACATCATTGGCTTGTCCGGCCTCATCACGCCAAGCTTGGAAGAAATGCAATACGTTGCGGGCGAGATGCAAAAGGACGATTACTTCCGTAGCCGCCTGATGCCGCTGATGATTGGTGGCGCGACCACCAGCCGCGTGCACACGGCCGTGAAGATTGCGCCGCATTACGACGGCCCCGTGGTGTACGTGCCCGATGCCTCGCGCAGCGTGAGCGTGGCGCAAGGTTTGTTGTCTGAACAAGCCGCCAACTACATCGCCGAACTGAACGCCGACTACGCCAAAGTGCGCGAGCAACACGCCAACAAAAAACAAACGCCGTTGGTGAGCTTGGCTGAAGCCCGCGCCAACGCCGCGCAAGTGCGCTTCGACCACTACAAGCCCGCCAAGCCAAAGTTCATAGGACGGCGCGTGTTCAAAAACTTCGACCTCGCCGAGCTTGAGAAATACATCGACTGGGCCCCGTTTTTCCAGACGTGGGATTTGGCTGGCCCGTTCCCCGCCATCTTGGACGATGCGGTGGTGGGCGAGGAAGCCAAAAAGGTTTATGCCGACGGCCAAGCGATGCTGAAAAAAATCATCGCCAACCGCTGGCTCACGGCCAATGCGGTGGTGGGCCTGTACCCCGCGCAGCGCGTGGGCGACGACATCGTGTTGTACGCCGACGAAACCCGTCAGCAACAGGTGATGACGTGGCACGGCGTGCGGCAACAAACGGTGAAGCCAAACAACAACCCCAACCGTTGCTTGTCTGATTTCGTGGCCGACCAAACCCAAGCCGCCGACTATGTGGGCTTGTTTGCCGTCACCGCAGGCCTCGGCGCTGAGAAGCAAGAAAAGCGTTTCATCGATGCGCATGACGACTACTCAGCCATCCTCTTCAAAGCCTTGGCCGACCGTTTGGCCGAAGCCTTTGCCGAGTGCATGCACCAGCGCGTGCGAACCGACTTGTGGGGCTACGCCGTAGACGAAGCGCTGAGCAACGAAGACCTCATCCAAGAAAAATACCAAGGCATTCGCCCCGCGCCTGGCTACCCCGCCTGCCCCGACCACAGCGCCAAGCAAGACATGTTTGCTGTGTTGCAGTGCGACGAAATCGACATGGGCCTCACCAGCAGCTTGGCCATGACACCTGCTGCGAGCGTGAGCGGTTTTTACTTGGCGCATCCCGAGGCCAAGTACTTCAACGTGGGCCGCATTGGCGACGACCAAGTGCAAGACTTGGCGCAACGCCAAGGGGTGGCGGTGAAAGACTTAGAGCGTTTGCTGGCGCCGAACTTGTAAACGCCAACGTTTTACAAAAGCCCGCATGATGCGGGCTTTTTTTGGACTTTCGATTTGCGAATTTTTTAGTGCAAATGTCAAAACTCACAAAGATGTTAATTCTCAAATTAGTTTCGTCATGTTCTTCGGTGCGCTGCCGAAAGACACACCTGAGGCCAAGCGTTGGCCCATTCACACGACAGGCAATTTATGAAACATCACCCTTTGTACGGTGCAGGACTGGCTTTGAGGCCTGCGCTGTTAGCGCCCTTAAAAAGTAGCGCGCCAGACAATTTGCAATTTCTAGAACTCACGCCGCCCGATTGGATTGGCATGGGTGAGCACATCGGCCAAGACTTGCAGCAGTTCACGCAGCATTACCCCAGCGCGTGTTTGAGCCAAAGCCTGTCGTTGGGTGGTCCCAGTGCGCTGGACAAAGAGGTGTTGCGCGATTTGCGTGCCTTCATTGAAGAGCACCACGTGCAGGTGTTTTCAGAAGCCTTGGCGTGGAGCGCGGATGACGCGCCGTTGTTCATCAACCTGCCTATTCCAAGCACCCAAGCTGCTGTGGCGTGGACGGCCGATCGCATTACCCAAGTGCAAGACGCGCTCGGCTTGCGCATTGGCATCCGCAATGTGACGCACCGCATGGCCCCTTCGTTGATCGAGATGAATGAGGCGGAGTTCATCAGCGCCGTTGTGAAAAAAGCAGGCTGCAGCTTGCACTTGGATTTGCATGCTTTGACCGCCAACAGCGTGCGTTTTGGTTTTGATGCGCAAGCATTCTTGCAAGCGCTGCCGCTGAGCTGTGTGGACTACGTGCGCGTGGGCCGGGAGTATGCGTTGTTGGGTGAGGTGTTGACGCGCACGCACCGCCGTGTGGCGCGCTGCGTGGACGATGTGAAGCAATTGAGTTTGGAGGCTGTGGCATGTTGAGCGATTTCCGCCAATTTCAATTCTCACTCGCGCGCCATCTGCGTGACCCGCTAAGCACACCGTTGCCCGTCGGCGTTGATGCAGCCGATGTCCGTGCCTGCACGCAAGACATGGTGCATCACCTGCGCGAGGTGTTGGAGCCCGCCTTTCCCGTGACGCAAGCCTTGCTCGGCGACGAACTTTGGCAGCACGCGGTGCGTTTGTTTTTGAAAGATGCGCCGCACCACACGCCTTGGGCCACACGTGTGCAACGTGCGTTTGTGGCGCACGTCAGCCACAGCCCCGACATGCAAGACTTGCCTGCTTGGCTGCAAGACTTGGCGCATTTTGAGTGGCTGCAAAGTGTGGTCATCACCACGCCGGTGATGTGGCCCTCGTTTGATGCGACGGGCGATGTCATGCAGCACGCCGTGGTGTTGAACCCCACGCATGTGGAAGCGGCTTATGAGTGGCCCGTGCATGTCATCAACATCGACAACAAACCCGACGACATGCAACGCACGCATGTGTCGATGTTGTGCGACAGCCATGACACGCTGCATGTGTTGGAAAGCAGCGTGTTTCGCGCCCAGCTGTTGGGTTTGTTGCGCGATGGCTTGACGGGTGAACAGGCGTTCATCTCGTTGGCGCGTTGGTTGTCGCATCCTGAGCCATTGACCTTTGTGCAAGAAGGCCGATGGGTCATGGCGCAATTGCAGCGCGAGGGTATTGTGTTGGGCACGCGCGCGATGTAACCGCGCGCGTCGTTGGCTCAGTGTTGGGCCAGCACGCGCCGGTACTGCAACGCCTCGGCCACATGCGCCACGTCTACCGTGGTGCTGTCGGCCAAGTCGGCGATGGTGCGAGCCACACGCAACGCGCGGTGCGTGCTGCGGCTAGACCAACCCAGCTTGGTGGCTGCGTTTTGTAAAAACGTGGCCGCTGTTGCATCGAGGTGCATGTGGGCTTCTAAGGCTTGCCCTTGCAAACTTTGGTTGGGCGTGCCTTGTCGCGCCACGGCTTTGGCATGTGCAGCCAAGCAGCGTGCACGCACGGTGGCGGTGGATTCGCCGGGCGTGGTTTGCATCAGCACCTGCGCGGTGAGTGTGGGCACTTCGACTTGCAAGTCAATGCGGTCAAGCAATGGGCCACTGAGCTTGCCTTGGTAGCGCGTCACTTGGTCGGGCGTGCAGCGACAGGTGTGGCGGGATGAGCCCAAGTACCCACAAGGGCAGGGGTTCATCGCCGCAATCAATTGAAAGCGCGCAGGGAACTTGGCCTGCGTGGCCGCCCGTGAGATGGTGATGTGCCCGTTCTCCAACGGCTCGCGCAAGGCCTCTAACGCGCTGCGTTTGACTTCGGCGAGTTCATCCAAGAACAGCACACCGTGGTGAGCCAAAGAAATTTCACCTGGACGCGGTGGTGTGCCACCGCCCACCAAGGCCACTGACGTGGCCGTGTGGTGCGGGCTGCGCGTGGGGCGTTGCATCCATTGGTTCAATTCAAAGCGCCCCGCCAAGCTGGCGATGGCGGCGGTCTCCAGTGCATCGTCGAGCGACATGTCGGGCAGCAACGCCGCGAAGCGTTGCGCCAGCATCGACTTGCCCGTGCCGGGCGGCCCCACCAAAAGCAGCGAGTGGCCGCCTGCGGCTGCAATTTCTAACGCACGGCGTGGGCCGGCTTGGCCTTTCACATCCGAGAGGTCAGGCCCTTGCGCGGCGGCGATGTTGTGCAACGCTGGTGTTTCAACACGGCACCAGCCGTCGGCTTCGCGTTGGGCGACCAAGCCTTGCACGTCAGGTTTGGCAAAGTGCGCGACGACATCGCTCAGGTGTTGTGCGCGGTACACCTCGGCTGTGGGCACCAAGGCTGCTTCTTCGGCGCTGCCCGGTGGCAACACCAAACGTGTGCGCACGCCGACTCCCCGTAACGCCAGTCCCATCGCCAGCGCGCCACGCACCGGACGCAAGGCACCAGACAACGACAGCTCGCCTGCAAACTCGTGCTGTGCAAGCGCAGCTTCATCCAGCAAACCTTGCGCTGCCAAGATGCCCAGTGCAATGGGCAAATCGAACCGGCCTGAATCTTTGGGTAAATCGGCGGGCGCCAAATTGACGGTGATGCGTTTGTTATTTGGAAAATCTAGGCCCGCGTTTTGAATGGCGCAGCGCACGCGCTCGCGTGCTTCTTTCACTTCGGTGTCGGCCAAACCCACCAACGTGAAACTGGGCAAGCCGTTGGCCAAATGAACTTCCACCGTGACGGCGGGCGCTTGCAAACCCAAGAGTGCACGGCTGTGAATTAAAGCGAGCGTCATAAAACGTCTTTTGGGTGGTGTGTCCCCATTGCGGGGCACGTAATACAAAGTGACGCACCAACTGGGTGCGCGAAAATGGGTGAGTCGTCAGACTACTGCATCACTTTGGGTCTTGGTTTTAGTGAAAAACGCGCATTTGTGGATTTCAACGTTGGCACGGACCCTGCTAAGTAGATGTATCCCTCGTAATTGTTTCAATGGAGAAAACTATGAACATCAAATCAAAAATCGTGTTGGCCCTCTTGGCTACATCTTCTGCTGCGTTTGCGCAAACAGCGCCTGCTGCACCTGAAGTGACTTACAACGTGGGTGTGGTGAGCCAATACCGTTACCGCGGCATTGCACAAACCAAAGGTGATGCAGCGTTGCAAGGCGGTGCTGATTACGCCAACGCCAATGGCTTTTACGCTGGCGCTTGGGGTTCGACCATCAAGTGGATCAAGGATGCAGGCTCTGATGCCAAAGGTCCAGTTGAGCTGGATCTGTACGGTGGCTACAAGTTTGAAGCCGCTGGTGTGGCGTATGACGTGGGTTACTTGCGCTATGAATACCTGAACAACACTTACAACAAAGTGTCTGGCAACGTGAACGCCAACACAGATGAAGTTTATGGTGCTGCGACTTACGGCGTGACTACCTTGAAGTATTCGTACGCTTTCTCTGATTTGTTTGGTTTGGCCAATTCGACAGGCAGTGCGTACTGGGACTTGAGCGCCACGTATGACTTGGGCCAAGGCTATTCATTGGTGCCCCATGCCGGTCGTCAAGTGGTGAAGAACCACGATGCCAACAGCTACACCGATGTGGCATTGACCTTGAACAAAGACCTCGGCAATGGCTTGTCAGCCAGTGTTGCGGCCATTCGCACAAACCGTAAAGGCGAGACTGCTTTTGCCTCCAACTCTGGCTACGACACAGCGAAAAACACTTTGGTCGTTGGCGTCAAGTACGGTTTCTAAACCAAGTTAATCGTCTTCTCTAGGAGCAACCATGAAACTCATCACCGCCATCATCAAACCCTTCAAGCTGGACGAGGTCCGTGAAGCCCTCTCCCAGATTGGGGTGCAAGGCATCACTGTGACGGAAGTCAAAGGCTTCGGCCGCCAAAAAGGGCACACCGAGTTGTATCGCGGCGCTGAGTACGTGGTTGACTTCTTGCCCAAGGTGAAGCTCGAAGCAGCGGTCGACGCTGAACACGTTGACCGCGCCATTGAGGCGATTGAAGGTTCTGCCCGCACCGGAAAAATCGGCGACGGCAAGATTTTTGTTTACGACTTAGAACAAGTTGTTCGCATCCGCACCGGGGAAACAGGACCCGAAGCACTTTAAGAAAGAAGACCCATCATGAATAAACTTTTCGCCTATCTGGCCATAGGCGGTGGCCTCCTTTTGTCTGGAAGCGCCGTTTTGGCCCAAGCTGCCCCCGAAGCAGCCGCTGCAGTTGCCGCCATTCCTAACAAGGGCGACACCGCATTTATGACGATCTCCACCTTGTTGGTGATCTTGATGACCATCCCCGGTTTGGCTTTGTTCTACGGTGGTTTGGTGCGCAGCAAAAACATGCTGTCTGTGTTGATGCAAGTCTTCGTGGTCAGTTCACTCATCTACGTGTTGTGGTCGATCTACGGCTACTCTGTCGCCTTTACCGGTGGCTCGCCATTCTTCGGCGGCTTTGACAAGCTGTTCCTCAAAGGCATCACGCCTGACTCCATCGCTGCGACGTTCAGCAAAGGCGTGGTGATTCCTGAGTTCACTTTCGCGGCGTTCCAAGCTACGTTTGCAGCCATCACCTGTACCTTGATCGTGGGTTCGTTTGCCGAGCGCATCAAGTTCTCATCGGTCTTGTTGTTCAGCGTGTTGTGGTTCACCTTTAGCTACTTGCCTGTGGCCCACATGGTTTGGTATTGGGACGGCCCTGACGCGATCACCGATGCTGCGACTTTGGAAACAGTGACCGCTGCGGCTGGTTGGTTGTGGGCCAAAGGTGCATTGGACTTCGCTGGCGGTACCGTGGTGCACATCAACGCAGCGGTGGCTGGCTTGGTCGGTGCCTACATGGTGGGCAAGCGCGTCGGCTACGGCAAAGAATCTATGGCTCCTCACAGCCTGACATTGACCATGGTTGGTGCCTCGCTCTTGTGGGTGGGTTGGTTCGGCTTCAACGCTGGCTCGAACCTCGAAGCCAACGGCGTCGCTGCTCTCGCTTTCGTGAACACACTGGTTGCC
>Ga0213922_1000765_pt1 | contig 13615 bp, 11 predicted proteins | sample McNCre2917MG_FD_165060 | JGI IMG/M metagenome (GOLD analysis project Ga0213922, IMG submission 165060) | Freshwater microbial communities from McNutts Creek, Athens, Georgia, United States - 29-17 MG | ecosystem: Environmental > Aquatic > Freshwater > Creek | place: USA: Georgia | collected... | reverse complement strand
CAAATCCGGCCTTGTATGCGCCGGCAAGTCCGGCCTTTTCGGTTCGGTGCATCACGCTGATTCGCTCATCCATGGCGGCAAGGCGGTCGGAGATTGCGCCGGTACCATCTGGGCTGCCGTCGTCAACGATGAGCAGCGAAACCTCTGGATTGTGCGTAAACAGGCCCGAAACCGAGTGCTCGATATTCATCGACTCGTTATAGGTGGGCATGATTACCAGGGTTTTCATCGATGCCAACTTTACCCTGTGGCGCTAGACGACCTTTAGTTGCCCGTCTCCGAGCAGCACAGGCTTGCCGAGCAACTCCATGGCTTCGGATTCGCTGAAAAGACGAGAACGGATGATGAAGCGCATACCCTCAGGGGTCTCCAGTGAGAAACCGCCGCCGCGACCCGGCACCACGTCGATTGTGATGTGTGTGTGCTGCCAGTATTCGAACTGTTCGAGTGAAATCCAGACCTTAATTGGCTCGACTAGGCCGTCGATAAATAGTTCACCGAGCAAAACATCGGCGGCGCCGACGCGAAACTCTCCGGCCGGGTAGCACATCGGAGCCGAGCCATCGCAGCAGCCGCCCGATTGGTGAAACATTAGTGGACCGTGAATCGAGGTGAGCTTGCGCAGCAAATCATCCGCGGCCGGTGCGGTCTCGATTCGTACTGGCAAGGTGCCATAGATCGGGCTGGTGGCTAGCGTGCTCATGATTGCAGATTAGTCCTTCATCCTTGAAAAAAGAAGAGAAATGGGGGCCGACTTGTGCAGCCGACCCCCATATCGAGTTGCGGGTTTAGAAGAAGCCCAACTTGCTCTCTGAGTAGCTGACCAAAAGGTTCTTGGTCTGCTGGTAGTGGTCAAGCATCATCTTGTGGGTCTCGCGACCGATACCCGATGACTTGTAACCACCGAACGCAGCGTGTGCTGGGTAGGCGTGGTAGCAGTTGGTCCAGACGCGACCGGCCTGAATCTCACGACCGGCGCGGTATGCGGTGTTGATCTTGCGAGTCCAGACACCCGAGCCGAGGCCGTAAAGGGTGTCGTTGGCGATCTCCATGGCCTGGTCGAATCCGTCGAACTTAGCGACTGAAACGACTGGGCCGAAGATCTCCTCCTGGAAGATGCGCATGTTGTTGGTGCCTTCGAAGATGGTCGGTGCAACGTAGTAACCACCCGATAGGTCGCCACCAAGGTCGACGCGGTGGCCACCCATGAGTAGCTTGGCGCCCTCTTGCTTGCCGATCTCGATGTAGCTCAAGATCTTCTCTAGCTGGTCGTTCGATGCCTGAGCACCGATCATGGTTGCGGTGTCTAGTGGGTTGCCCTGGATGATCTGCTTGGTGCGAACCATTACGTCAGCAAGGAACTTGTCGTAGATCGGTGCGTCGATAAGTGCACGTGAAGGACAGGTACATACTTCACCCTGGTTCAGGGCGAACATGTTGAAGCCTTCGATTGCCTTGTCGTAGAACGCGTCGTTCTCATCTGCGATGTCACGGAAGAAGATGTTTGGTGACTTTCCACCAAGTTCTAGGGTGACCGGGATGATGTTCTCAGATGCGTACTGCATGATGAGGCGACCGGTGGTGGTCTCACCGGTGAAGGCGATCTTTGCGATGCGGCGTGAAGAAGCCAGTGGCTTACCGGCCTCAACACCGAAACCGTTGACGATGTTTATAACACCGGCAGGTAGCAGGTCGGCGATTAGCTCCATCACGTAAAGGATCGAGACCGGGGTCTGCTCGGCTGGCTTTAGAACGACACAGTTACCGGCGGCGATTGCTGGAGCAAGCTTCCAGACGGCCATCAGGATTGGGAAGTTCCAAGGGATGATCTGACCGACCACACCTAGTGGCTCGTGGAAGTGGTAGGCGACGGTGTCGTGGTCTAGCTCGCCAAGTGAGCCTTCCTGGGCGCGAAGTGCACCAGCGAAGTAGCGGAAGTGGTCGATGGCTAGAGGAATGTCTGCTGCGAGAGTCTCGCGAACTGGCTTGCCGTTCTCCCAGGTCTCAGCAACTGCGATCTTCTCGAGGTTCTGTTCCATGCGGTCGGCGATGCGGTTCATGATGTTTGCGCGCTCGGTGGCTGAGGTCTTGCCCCAGGTCTTGAAGGCTGCGTGCGCTGCGTCTAGGGCCTTGTCGATGTCTGCCGCGTTGCCTCGGGCAACCTCGGTGAAGACACGGCCGGTTACAGGTGATGGGTTCTCAAAATACTGGCCAGACGAAGGTGCCACATACTGGCCACCGATCCAGTGGTCATAGCGTGGCTTGTAATCCATAACGGCGCCGGCTTGACCAGGCTGTGCATAAACGGTCATTGCTATTTTCCTTTCGAAGCTGGCACCCTCGCCAACCACTCTTGTGTTTCGCGACGGCATCATTGCCGCCTGACGATTGTGAGATTACGCCCGGGTTGATATCGGTTCGATAACGAAAACACCGGACTATCCGTAAGCACACAGAACGGCTAGTTGACCCCCTAGCCAAACGGCTAGTTGGAGGAGTAATGTGAGGCTCATGGACACCGACGTTCGTAACGAAAATAAGACCGAGTTGCGCCTAGACATCACGCTGGGCAGGCGCTCGCCGCTGGCCAAGACCCGCATCGTGGTTGCCGACCGCAACGTGATCACTCGAGTCGGGTTGCGCAGCATCCTTGAACGCAATGCCGGCATGGCCGTGGTGGCCGAAGCGACGACCTATGACGCCGCGCTTGATGCCGTTGACGAACACGGCCCCGATGTCTTGATCATCGACCTGGATCTGGGTGACGACACCACCCGCGGTTTGAAACTCTGCGAAGAAGTCACCGAACGCTACCCGGGAACCAAGATTCTGGTGCTCGCCCAAAAGCTAAGCGAGATGATCGTGGTCGAGGCCCTGCGCCGCGGTGTGACCGGTTACCTCTGCAAGGATGACGTCAAGGCCGATGAGCTCGGCAAGGGTGTGAAGGCCGTCCAAGACGGCGAGACCGTGCTTGGCAAGGGTGTTGGTTCGATGGTGGCCCGAGGTCTCGGTTCGACCCGCGGGGCGGCCGAACATCTGACCGACCGCGAGCTCGAGGTCATCCGTGCCGTGGCACAGGGGCTAAGCAATAAGCAGATTGCACAGAAGACTTTTATTAGCGAAAGCACGGTGAAGTTTCACCTGCAGAACGCGTCGCGCAAACTAAACGCCCACCGCCGGGCCGAGATAGTGCACCGAGCCACAGCGGCCGGCTTGCTCTAGATCAGCTGCAGGCCAACGAAGTCACTTCCTCTAGCTGAACTTCACAAACTTTCGAGTCAGGTTTTCACCATTGGTCTCGATTACCTTGGCATACCACTTGCCTGATTCCTTAACCGTGCGCACCTGAGTGTCATAGTCGACGTGCACGATTCCGAAGCGCTTGTTGAAGCCCTCGGCCCATTCGAAGTTATCCATCAGCGACCACTGGAAGTAGCCGCGTACATCGGCACCGCGAGCAATCGCAGATTCAACGGAAAGCAGGTGGTCGTTCAAATAACTGATGCGGCGATCGTCGTGCACAAGGCCGTCTTCGCTCAAACCATCGTCATAGGCGACACCGTTCTCGGTGACGAAAAGCGGAGGAATCAGGTCGCCATACTCGCGTGTCCAACGCACCAAGAGATCTCCCAAGCCATTCGGGGTGATTGGCCAGCCCATGTCGGTGAGCATGCCCTGAGCTTGGCTCTCAACCGAGAAACCTGCGAATTCATCAAGGATGCGAGCACGCGTCGGGTGATCAGCCGGAACCACGTGACCAATACGGGTGTTGAAGTAGAAGTTGACACCCAACCAGTCGTTATCGACCACCTCGAGGTCGCCCTCGTGGATGTGCTTGGTGAGGCGCTCGCCGAAGATCTTCAGTGTTAGGTCTGAGTACTTTCCGCGGAAGATTCCGTCCATCCAGAACAGGTTGCCGAAGGCATCAGAGATTGCTGCGGCTTCAAGCTGCTTCGGGTCGGTTACGTCGTCGACATCTGCTTGACTCTGGCTGAGCACCGGGCCAACCAGGGCGTTCGGGCGAACCGACTTGATGGCCTTTACCGCTCGGTTGTGAGCAACCACGGTATGGTGGCTCGCTGCGATGGCCTGGTCGTAATCAGCGATTCCCGGGGCATGTACGCCCATGCCATAGCCGAGCCAGCTCAAGACCATAGGTTCGTTGATCGGGGCGAAGCGGGTTACTCGATCTCCGAATGCTTCTGCAACCGCAAGAACGTACTTTTCAAATGGTTCGAGAATTGCGCGATCAGCCCAACCGCCCTGGTCTTGCAGTGGTTGAGGTAGATCCCAGTGATAAATCGTGGCCACTGGCTCGATGCCCGCGGCCAAAATCGCGTCGATCAGGCGGTTATAGAAGTCGAATCCACGCTCTTCGCGCACATCGTCGCCATTCGGAAACAGTCGGGTCCACGAAATCGAGAACCGGTATGCCTTAGCGCCGAGATCCTTCATGATCTGAATGTCATCGAGATAGCGGTGGTAGTGATCGTTGGCCACCATTCCGGTGTCGCCATTGGCTACCTTGCCCGGCGTGGCCGAGAAGGTATCCCAGATCGACGGGCCGCGACCATCCGTGGCAGCGGCGCCTTCAACCTGGTATGCGGCGGTAGCTACGCCCCAGAGAAAATCTTTCGGAAATGGCATTGGGTTCCCCTTTTGTTTGTTGCTAAATCGGCTCGATGCCGTAGGCGCGAGCAAGCTTGTCAATCTTTTCGGCACGACCTAGGCGTGGCATGTCAGAACCGTCACGGATGACGCGACCGCGAGCCTCGAAGTCGGCCAAGAAGTCGCGAGCCCAGGTTACGTCTGCCTGAGTAGGGCAGATAGTCTCGTTGATCACCGGAATTTGGCCCGGGTCGACGGTTAGCTTGCCGGTTAGACCGAGAACGACGGTGTGCTCGGAGGCAACGCGCAGCTGGCTGTAACTGGTGGTGATGGTCGGGCCATCAATCGGGCCAGGTAGGTTGCCGATGCGGCTCGCGGTAACGAGGCGTGAACGCGGGTAAAGCATCGCCATGTCGTCGGCCGCTGTTCCGGTGTCACGACGGTAGTCACCGCTGCCAAAGGCCAGGCGGTAGGTTCCGCGGGCACAGGCAATGTTGCGGGCCTCTTCGATGCCGAGGGCCGATTCAACCAAGGCGATGACCGGGGTCGTGCCACCTAGGGCCTCGAAGGTCGCTTCGACCTGCGCCGCGTCTTCAACCTTGGCGAGCATTACGCCCTGCAAATTCTTGACACCTTTTAGTGCCGCGCAGTCGGCTGCCCAGAACGGGGTCGTGTAGTCATTGATGCGAACCCAGGCTTTGTTGCCGGCTTCTAGCCAGGCGATGACATCCTTGAGGGCCTGTGGCTTCAGCTTCGGGTCGACCGCGTCTTCGACGTCGAGCACCAACTGGTCTGTGCCCGATGCGAGGGCCTTGTCGAAGCTCTCTGGCTTGGTCGCGGCGAACAACAGCCACGAGCGCGAGATTTCGGCCGAAATATGCTTCTTCTTTGAGGTCATTACTCGAGCCTAACAATCGCAGGTGACGAATAGATTACAAACGATAATGAGTTAACTCGACTCCAATGAAGGAAGCATGATGTCAAACCGCATTCGCCTGCCAAAAACCACCCTCGATGTCTCACCGGTTTGCCTCGGTGGCAACGTGTTTGGTTGGAGTGCGAACAAGGATGAAAGCTTCGCGGTGCTTGACGCTTTCGTGGCGGCCGGCGGAAACTTCATCGACACCGCAGACGTCTATTCCGAGTGGGTCGACGGTCACGTCGGTGGCGAAAGCGAAACCATCATCGGTGAGTGGATGAAGGCTCGCGGCAATCGCTCAGAGATCATCCTGGCCACCAAGGTAGCGATGCTGTCTACCCGCCCTGGCTTGTCACGCGACAACATTTTGGCTGCCGTCGAAGATTCGCTTCGACGCCTGCAGACCGATTACATCGACCTCTATTACGCGCACATCGATGATCAAAAAACCCCGCTCGAGGAGACCCTCGGTGCCTTCGATGAACTCGTGAAGGCCGGCAAGATTCGCCACGTCGGTGCCTCGAAGTATGACGGTGCTCGCTTGCGAGAAGCCTTGGCGATCAGCAAGCGCCTAGGTTTGGCCGAATACAGCGTTTTGCAGAACCAGTACAACCTGGTTGACCGCGAACCTTACGAGTCGGATGTTGCCCCTGCGCTCGAGGAGCTCGGCTTTTCTTGCGTGCCGTTTTATGGCATCGCGCTCGGTTTCTTGACCGGCAAATACCAACCTGGCGTCGAGGTTAAGTCGGTGCGAGCCGAGGGCGCCAGTCGCTACTTCACGGATGAGAACTGGGCCACCCTGGCTAAGGTCACCAAGCTCGCCGAAGAGTTGGGTGTCTCAAACTCGGCAATCGCGCTCGCCTGGCTGCGTGCGCAGCCGACAGTCGGAGTTCCAATCGCAAGTGCCAGAACGGTCGAACAAGTTGAAGCGCTGATGCAGCACGTTGACCTAACCCCAGAACAGCTGGCAACGCTAGAGGAGTAAACCAAATATGAGTAACTTGCCTTATCAGGAAGCGACTGCACCACTGGCAACCCGAGTGGCCGACCTGCTCTCGCGACTTTCTCTCGAAGACAAAGCCGGTTTGATGTTCCACGAAATCGCGCCGATGCTTCCGGGTGGCAATTTGTTACCACCGGGCTCACCCTGGGGCGTTGCCACCGAAACCCTGATTCGCGAGAAGCGCATCACCCACTTCAACGTTCACGGTGTTCCAACCTCGGGCAGTGAAATGGCCAGCTGGCACAACAAGCTTCAGGCGATTGCCGCGGAGGTTGGGCTCGGAGTTCCGGTCACGATTTCGACCGACCCTCGACACTCGTTCTCAGACAACCAAGGCGCTCTATTCAGCGCCGGCGCCTTCTCGCAGTGGCCAGAATCAATGGGCTTTTCCGCGGTCGGAGACCCGGCACGAGTTGAACAGTTCGGCGACATCGCGCGTCAGGAATATCGCGCGGTCGGCATCCATGCAGCATTGCACCCGCAGATCGACCTCGCCACCGAGCCACGCTGGTGTCGTGCCGGAATGACCTTCGGCGAAGATGCGGCTCAGAGCGGTGCCATCGCCGCCGCTTACATCCGAGGTTTTCAGGGTGCCAGCTTCGGCCAGCACTCGGTTTCGACCATGACCAAGCACTTTCCGGGTGGTGGCCCACAGCTAGACGGTGAAGATCCTCATTTCACCTACGGCAAAGAGCAGGTCTACCCGGGCAACAACTTCGACTATCACGTCGAGCCTTTCAAGGATGCGATTGCCGCCGGCACCCGCCAGATGATGCCTTATTACGGGCAGCCGATCGGCACCAAGTATGAAGAAGTTGGATTCGGATTCAATAAAGGAATCTTGACTGATCTGCTCAAGGGTGAACTTGGCTTTGAAGGTGTTATCTGCACCGACTGGGGTCTGATTACCGACGCGAATATTTTGGGTCAAGATATGCCAGCCAGAGCTTGGGGTGTTGAGCACCTCAGCCGCGAAGAGCGCATAGAGAAGGCGATAGCCGCAGGCGTTGATCAATTCGGTGGCGAATCTTGCCCTGAATTGATTGTCGAGTTGGTGCGCTCGGGTCGCGTCGATGAGGCCCGAATCGACTTATCGGCAGCCAAACTCTTGGCCGAGAAGTTCTTGCTTGGGTTGTTCGACGAAGCCCGCTTCGTTGACGAAGCCGCTGCCGATGAAATCGTTGGCAAGGATGAGTTCCGCGCCGCCGGCGAGGCCATGCAACGATCGGCAGTGGTGAAGCTCAAGTTAGCCGAGGCCGGGCCTGCAAGCCTGCCACTCGCCAGTGGGCTCAAGATCTATGTCGAGGGAATCGCGCCTGAATTCGCCGAGCACTTGGGGCAGTTGGTCGATAGCGTTGCCGATGCCGACCTAGCCGTGATTCGCAAGGCAGCGCACTACGACCCTCGTCCCGGTGGTTTCGAAGCCCTGTTCCACGCCGGCTCACTCGAGTACCCGGCCGAGGAGGTTGCTCGCCTTGTCGAGATTTGCAACACGGTTCCGACCATCTTCGATATCTATCTTGATCGTGCGGCGATCTTCCCTGAGATCGCCAACGCGGCCGCAACGGTTTTGGCTAACTTTGGTGCCAATCCGTTGGCATTGATCGATGTCTTGAAGAACCCTCAGCTCGCCGTCGGCAAACTGCCAATCGAGTTGCCTTCGTCAACCGCCGCGGTGCTGGCTTCAAAGTCAGACGTGCCTTATGACACGGCCAACCCGACCTTTGCATATGGAGCTGGCCTGTAGCTAGATCTATTGGCGGCAGGCGGTTTTGCAACCCGCAGCGCAACCCGTGAATGGCTCGCCGCGAAGGCCACTGAGGCAGCCGGTGGTTTGGCCTTCATCCGTGGCTGCTTTGAATCGATCAAGGATGATGTCGACCAGCTGCTGCGGTGGTTCGGTGCCCTCGACCAGCAGCGGTTCGGCGGCGAGATGGGCGCCAACCTTCTTAGTTAGGCCGGCGAAATAGCCATCGGCTAGCAGGTAGGTGGAGATGACCACTCGCTTGCGCGGGTGCTGAAACTTGAGCTTCGGAATCAGGTCTTTGAGCTTCGGTTCGGCCGCCGATAGAAAGGCCAGCTCGACCGTGGTCGGCGAACCGTTTCGTTTGCTGAGTGCATCTTCAAACATCAACTTCACGAGTTCTGATTCGGCCTGAGCGCGCGGGTCGCTCGAGCCAGCCACGGTCAGAACAATCAGGTCGCCGGCCGCGGTTTCGGCGGTGGCGCCGACCTCATCCAAGCGGCGAAGCAGAACCTCGACCATGCGTTCGTCTGGGCCGAGGGCTGGGGTGATCAAAACTTTGGTGTCGGCGGCGAAGGCGGCATCGGCGATGTCTTGGCGAACGTGGTACCCGGTAGCTAAGAGCAGCGGAACGATTGAGATTTCGGTAGCGCCGAGTTGGGCAGCCTGGTTCAAAATCGTCGGCACATCAGGCTGTTGCACATCGACGAATGCCTCGAGCACGGCCACCTCGGGCAGAGATTCGACAACTTTTTTTACGAGGTCAGAAATCGACTTTGCGCCACCGATATTGTCGGTGCCGTGCGATGCCGCAACCAGTGATTTCATGCCGTCCTCAGTGCCTATAAGGGATTCCGAAAAGCCTACCAAAAAGGTAGGGAAACCAAACCGGCCATCGGGCTGGAATCGTTGATCTGACGCGGAAGTCCTTGTGTTACGCAGTGTTGCGTACGACCCAAGTTTAGAGCCCCTTGATGGGGCAAACTTGAAGGATGACTGAAGCAAAAGGCATCGCTCGCCCACCTCGCGAAGCGCGTTCAAATGGACAGTGGAAAGTTGACGGCAAAGAGCCGCTAAACGCCAACGAAACTTGGAAGCAAGAAGACGGCGGACTCTCGGTTCGCGAGCGCGTCGAGTCAATCTATTCAAAAGAGGGATTCGACAGCATTCCAGGCACCGACCTTCACGGTCGCATGCGCTGGTGGGGTCTATACACCCAGCGCAAGCCGGGCATCGATGGCGGTAAGACCGCAACCCTCGAGCCACACGAGCTCGAAGACAAATACTTCATGTTGCGCGTGCGCATCGACGGTGGTCAGCTAACCACCGATCAGTTGCGCGTAATCGCCGGCATCTCAAAGGACTTCGGCCGCGACACCGCCGACCTAACCGACCGCCAGAACGTGCAGTTGCACTGGATCGACATCGTGGATGTGCCTGAGATTTGGCGTCGACTCGAGGCCGTTGGCCTAGAGACCACCGAAGCCTGTGGCGACGTGCCACGCGTCATCCTTGGTTCACCGGTTGCCGGCGTTGCCGCCGACGAGTTGATCGACCCGACCGACATCATTGAGCAGATCAAAGACAAGTACATCGGTGACCCTGAGCTGGCCAACCTGCCACGCAAGTTCAAGTCGGCAATCACCGGCCACCCGAGCCAAGACATCGTGCACGAAATCAACGACGTCGCGTTCGTCGCCCTCGAGCACCCAGAACTTGGTGTCGGTTTCGACCTTTGGGTCGGTGGTGGTCTATCGACCGCACCACGTCTAGCCGAGCGCCTAGGCGTATTCGTTAGCCCAGACAAGGTGGCCGACGTTTGGTACGCGGTTTGCTGCATCTTCCGCGACTACGGCTTCCGCCGCATGCGCACCAAGGCTCGCCTGAAGTTCTTACTCGCCGATTGGGGCGTCGAGAAGTTCCGTCAGATTCTCCAGGATGAGTACCTCGGCTACGCACTGCCAGACGGTCCGGCTGCACCGACTCCGGAGACCGTTGGAGACCACGTAGGAATTCACAAGCAGAAGGACGGCAAGTACTTCATCGGCGTCACCCCATATGTCGGTCGCGTCTCTGGCCCGATTCTTGAGCAGCTGGCCGACATCCTTGAAAAGTATGGTTCGAAGCGTCTGCGCACCACCCCGCACCAGAAGCTGGTTTTGCTAGACATCGCCGAAGAGCACCTCGACAACATCGTTGCCGAACTCGACGCCATTGGTTTGAGCGCAAAGCCGAGCCCGTTCAAGCGTTCGACCATCGCCTGCACCGGCATCGAGTATTGCAAGCTTGCGATCGTTGAGACCAAGGCCAACGCGACCGCAACCGTCAAGACCCTCGAGAAGAAGCTCGTCGACATTCAGATTGGTCGCCCGATCAGCCTGCACATCAACGGTTGCCCTAACTCTTGTGCCCGAATCCAGACCGCAGACATCGGTCTGAAGGGCCAGTTGCTGCCGGATGGCAATGGCGGCACCTCGCCTGGCTTCCAGGTGCACCTAGGCGGCGGCTTGGCCACCAAGGATCGTGATGAGGCCGGCCTCGGTCGTACAGTTCGCGGCCTAAAGGTCACCGCCGAAGAGCTACCTGACTATGTTGAGCGCCTAGTTCGTCGTTATGACGCCGAAAAGGATGGCGACGAAACCTTCGCCAGCTGGGCACACCGCGCCGAAGAGGGGGCCCTACAGTGAGCGTCACTCTAGAAACCCGTCGCACCAATGATGAACTAAAGGCGGTTGTCGAAGCCGGCGCCGCCGAGCTAGCCGAACTTGGCAAGGCAAACCCATCTGGTGAGGCCACCGCAACCCAGGTTGCCGAGTGGGTTGCCCGCAACTTCGCGGTTGACGCCATTGCTGTTGCCTGCTCGATGGCCGACTCGGTGCTTCCGCACATCGTCGCGCAGAGCATCCCAGATGTTGAGGTTCTCTTTCTCGAGACCGGCTACCACTTCTTAGAGACCAAGATCACCCGCGATGAGGTTGCCCGCTTGCTGCCGGTACGCGTGGTCGACGTCAAGCCAAAGCAGACCGTCGCAGAGCAAGACGCCCAGTATGGCGAGAAGCTCTACGAGCGCGACCCTGGTCTTTGCTGCCAGTTGCGCAAGGTCGACCCTTTGAGCGAGAGCCTCAAGGGATACGAGCTTTGGTTCACCGGTGTTCGCCGCGACGAGGCTCCGACTCGCGCCAACACCCCGCTGGTCACCTGGGATGAAAAGAACGGCCTAGTTAAGGTCAACCCGGTTGCCGCCTGGACCTTTGACGAACTAAACGAATACGCCGCCGAGCACAAGGTTCCGATGAACCTGCTGCTCGATCACGGCTATCCATCGATCGGCTGCGCACCTTGCACCAAGCAGGTTGCCCCTGGCGAAGACCCTCGCTCGGGTCGCTGGGCCGGCACCAACAAAACCGAATGTGGGCTTCACGTATGAGCAATTCAGAACTAAAGGCTGGGCAAAAACTAGCCGAACACCGACTCGGCCTGCTTGACACGCTTGAGTCAGAGGCGATTCACATCATCCGTGAAGTGGTCGCCGAATTCGAGCGCCCAGTGCTGCTTTTCTCGGGTGGTAAAGACTCGGTGGTCGTGCTTCACCTGGCCGCCAAGGCATTCTGGCCGGGCAAGGTTCCGTTCCCGGTGCTGCACGTCGACACCGGCCACAACTTTCCAGAGGTAATCGAGTTCCGCGACCGCACGGTCGAGAAGCTCGGCCTTCGCCTCGAGGTGGCCAGCGTTCAGGATTACATCGACCGCGGCATCTTGCAGGAGCGCCCAGACGGCACCCGCAACCCGCTGCAGACGCTTCCGTTGCTTGAAGCCATCACCAACGGCAAGTTTGACGCGGTCTTCGGTGGCGCTCGCCGCGATGAAGACAAGGCCCGCGCCAAGGAGCGCATCCTCAGCATGCGTGACGAGTTTGGTCAGTGGGACCCTCGCAACCAGCGCCCAGAGCTCTGGAACCTCTACAACGGCCGCCACCTACCTGGTCAGCACGTTCGCGCGTTCCCAATTTCAAACTGGACCGAGCTAGACATCTGGCGCTACATCGAGCGCGAAAACATCGAGTTGCCGCCGCTTTACCTGGCCCACGAGCGCGAGGTTTACAGCCGCGATGGCATGTGGCGCGCGGTTGGCCCGGTTTCAATGCCAAACCCGGATGAGGTCGTCGAGACCCGTCTGGTTCGCTACCGCACCGTCGGTGACATGAGCTGCACCGGTGCCGTTGAGTCGAACGCGGTTTCAATCTCGGATGTTGTGCTCGAGGTTGCCGGATCTACCCTGACCGAACGTGGCGCCACTCGCGCCGATGACCGCATCTCTGAAGCGGCAATGGAAGACCGTAAGAAAGAGGGCTACTTCTAATGCCACAGACTTCATTTATTGACGCGGCCGGAACCCTGGCTCAAAACCGCACCCTGCTTCGCTTCGCAACCGCTGGTTCGGTTGACGACGGCAAGTCGACCCTCGTCGGTCGTTTGCTGCACGACAGCAAGGCCGTTCTCGTTGACCAGCTAGAGGCTGTGGCTCGAACCTCTGCCGAACGTGGCTTCGGCGGAGCAGCCGGTGGCCTCGACCTCGCACTGCTAACCGATGGCCTTCGCGCCGAGCGTGAGCAGGGAATCACCATCGACGTTGCCTACCGCTACTTCTCAACCGCCGAGCGCAGCTTCATCCTGGCCGACTGCCCAGGTCACGTTCAGTACACCCGCAACATGGTCACCGGTTCGGCGACCGCAGATGCCGTGGTCGTTCTGATCGACGCTCGCAAGGGTGTGCTCGAGCAGACCCGTCGCCACCTTTCTGTGGTCGCGTTGCTACGCGTGCCAAACGTGATCGTCGCGATCAACAAGATTGACCTCGTCGACTACAGCGAGACCGTTTACAACGACATCCTTGAACAGCTAAAGCTGGTGACCGTTGAGCTAGGTCTTCAGGGCGTTCACGCGATTCCTGTTTCGGCCCTCGAGGGTGACAACGTGGTTGAGCGTTCGACCAAGACCGCTTGGTACACCGGCCCGACCGTGATCGAGCTGCTCGAGACCCTGCCGGCCATCGACGAAATCGAGTCAGACAATGACCCGTTCCGCTTTCCGGTTCAGCTAATCATCCGCCCACAGGGTGGTTTGGTGAACGGCTTGGATGCCAACGAGTTCCGTGACTACCGCGGCTATGCCGGTCAGGTTGCCTCGGGTTCGATCAAGGTTGGCGACGAGGTTGAGGTTACCCCTGGCAACTTCAAGACGCGCGTCACCGGAATCGACCTAGCCGGCCGTGCCATCGACAGCGCTTTTGCGCCTCAGTCGGTAAGCCTTCGCCTGGCCGATGAGTTCGACCTCGCTCGCGG
>Ga0213922_1000762_pt1 | contig 13673 bp, 14 predicted proteins | sample McNCre2917MG_FD_165060 | JGI IMG/M metagenome (GOLD analysis project Ga0213922, IMG submission 165060) | Freshwater microbial communities from McNutts Creek, Athens, Georgia, United States - 29-17 MG | ecosystem: Environmental > Aquatic > Freshwater > Creek | place: USA: Georgia | collected... | reverse complement strand
CGAGAAATAAGCACAGGGTCTTGTGCAGCTTGACCTGCTGTAAGTTCTACAGGAACAGGTAATTCTGAAGCCTTTTTAAGTCTAATGTCGTGCAATACATCTTCAGATATTTGAGATTTAAAGCCTGTAAATGGTTCTGCTCCTGGCTCTGCTGCTTTACGTCTAGCAAATTGTTCAGTAATAGCTTCAGCGCCTTTGCCAACAACTTTACCAACTCTTTTGCCAACTTCAGGTGCAATAGCAAAACTTAATGAATTGGCAATATTTTGAACGTCTTGAACAGGCAGTCCTGTTTGTTTAGAAATCCAATCTGCGCCTTTATTAATGTTTTCACCAATAAAGCTCATTAGTTTTCTTGAAGCTTCTTTTTGATATGCAGGGTCTTGTGTGATTCCAAGCGTTCTACCAATAATGTTTTCACTAGGTTCACTTACACGTTGTGCAATTTTTTCTGCTTCTTCAGGTGATTTTTGTAATAAACGTTCAGTAGCATAAGTGCCAATATTAAGAGTTGCTGGCACAACACCTAATGCAACATCTGCTAACGATGCAACGCCTTTTCCAAAATCTTTAGTTTGCTCACCAAATCCTTTTTGTTTTTGTGTTGTAATTGGCGCTGGTTTAACTTCAGGTGTTTTTTCTGTTGTGCCACTTAAAAAGCTAGAAAAGTCATCTTGTGGTTGTTGTGTAGGTTGTTCTGCAACTTGTTGAGTTGTAGGTTGAGCCTCGCCTTTTATTTTTTTTAAGCCTTGCTCTTGCAAGACAATAGGGCCACTAATAATGTGACGAATAGTAGGATTAGTAAGATCAATTTCCTCATCAGGTTTAATGCCTGTTTTTTGAGAAACAAAGTTTAAATAAGAATCAGTATCATTCTCACTTGGAGGCGCCCATCGGCTAATTACGCCACGAAGCGTATTAATCTTATGTTTTGTGCCATAAGCCTTTAAGTTCTCATCAATAGCTTTAATGCCTTCCTCGGCACTAGCATATTGCTGAAAACCTGTAGAACTTCCAACAGGCCTTATATTTCCAACATTAGTCGGACTAGGTGCAGATTTACCTGAACCCATTAAAAATTGGCTGAAATCATCTGCCATTTATAGTGATCCTGTTTGTTCTAGTTTTTGAATATTATTCCATCTTTCTTGGAATATTTTTCTTTCTTTAGTGCTTTTTGGTAATAATCTATCTCTTGCTTTTTCTTTTTCTGCTTGTGTTAAATCAGGATCATTAAATATGTTATAAAGCTCAAATATTTCTGATCTAGCATTTTTTTGCCATTCTTGTTGAAACTTTTTCATATTATTATCGCCAAATCTTTCAGCAAACTTTTGAGCGCCATTAGCTTTTTTATCTAATTCAGTCATGTCTGCTTTAGCACGATTTGCAATATTAATTAATACGTCAGGTGGGAAAGTTTCGTCACCGCTAGCCATTCTTTGTAATTGTTGGCCAGCAACAGTATCTAATGATCCACCTCTTGCTTGAATGTTAGATATTTGTGCATTAGCTAAATCTTTAGATAATTGTTTATATTTAGATGAATCAGTAATGCTTGCCCATCCTCTTGATAAAGCACCCCATGCACCTTTTGTGCTTTCTAAATTTGTTCCAGGTATAACTAAAGCTTCTTTTTCTAATTTACGAGCAGCTTTAATAACTTCATCAATATTTCTGCGATCAGTTGTTAAACTAGCTTGTCTTTGAACTAATGCGTTTCTAGCTTTAAATCCTTCGTCTTGATCTGCTTTTTCTGTTGGGAAAGGCAAATAAGGAGTGTTAGGATTTCTTACAGGATAAGGTGTTTTTTCAGGTTGACTATGAACAGGTTTGTTCATTTGATCCTCTGATACGCCTGCTTGTGGTTGTGTTTGTGTTTGTGTTTGTGTCTGTGTTTGTGGGCCACCAGGTTGTGATTCTGTTGAAACATTAGGCAATTGACCTGGGAGGATACCAGCAGGGTAAAGCTTATCTAATTGTGATTGTGCAGATAAAACTTTAGCTTGTTCTTGTGCTAACCATGCTTTAAGTTTTTTAGGGTCATTATCCATTGGCAAACCAATAAGATATTGTTGAAGTGATTTTTCATCACCACCAAAGCTTTGATTTACCTGTTTAGCACGATTAACAATTTTGTCTGTTGTAATATCAGGATCAGCCATTAAATCTGCTGTATTTTGCACAATAGCAGTAAAATGTTTGTTTAAATTTTCAATTTTTTGATTATCTAATTGAAGTTGTTGTTGTTGAACTTCAATTGGATTTAATTGTTGTCTTTGTCTATAAGCTTGTGCGCTTGTAGCCATGTTCAGTAAATCAGGCAAAGTATATTGCTGTGGGCCTTGAACTTTTAAAGATATTGAAGGATCGATATTAAATGCCATGATTGTTCCTTATGCTACACTAAAGTTTGGATATTGCGCATTAGCTAATGATGAATAACCTGGAGTATATGTAGAACTTTGAGGTGTATATCCTCCAGCTGCACTTGAACCTGGTTGACCAGGATTTAAAAAATTATAAAGTTGATATTGATTTGCTGCGCCTCCTAAACCTTGACTCCAAGCATTTGCAGAGCCTACAGTTCCTGCTGCGGTAGCGGCTGCACCACCTGTTGCAAGATTTCCAACATTAGTTCCATAGTTTTGTGCTAATGTATTTGAAGCATTTTGAGCAGATTGACCAATACCTGCTATTGAAGCCAATGTATTGTAAATATTGCCACGTTGTGTTTGATAATTAGCAAAAGCTTGTTGATACGCATTTCCAGCAAAATTTTGTGTGTAATCTTGCATAGCTTTTAAAGTATTTCCACTAACTAAACCACCACCTACATTTAATTGATTTCCTAAAGCTGCTTGTCCTTGTCCTAATTGCCAAGCGTAATTTGGTGATAGATATTGATTTAAGTCTAAATTGCTAAATTCTTTTGTAAGATAACCTGTTCCTGTTGCAGTTCCAATTGGATTGCCTTCTGCATCATATTGAGTGTATTGACCAGGAAGTAAATTTCCAATTTGATTTAATGCAGTATATCCTGCGGCTCTTTGAGGTGCTAATTGAGCATTTTGAGTATCAAATATCTGCTTTTGCAACTCCATTTGTTGCTGTGCAGTATTAGCTTGTGTTTGAGCTGCACTTTTAGAAGCCTTTGATGACATTGCGCCACCAATTAATGATGCTCCTGCGCCTATAACTGAACCGACTATACTACCCATTTTAAACTCCTGCCCTTAAAGCGTAAATTGTTTCAAATTTTTTATAACCTAATTTTAATAAAATACTGCCAAAATCTCTTAAAGCTGTAACGTGCCACATTACAATTATATTTGGATATAGTTGTCCTAAAAGTTTATAAGACTCTTTAATAAAAACTATACCAGCTCTGCCTTTTCTACTTTCTTTAGTTAAAAAAAGCGAATCATTATGTGCGCATAAAGCATTTTTAGCATGAAAATGATTTTGTATAATAAAAGTTCCATATCCTACAACTTGTTCATTTTCTCTTGCCACTACTGTTATCATTTTTCCAGCTTGGTCAAACAAATCTAACATATCCCAATCAATGTCAAATTCTCTGTTTAACTCATCCTCTTGAGCTATTTCATCCCAATGCTCTTGAGTTAAATGTTTATTTTCTTTAATTACGCTAAACGGCTCAATTTTAACACTTATCATTGGTTATAATAAGGAACTTTTACAAGTTGGCCATTTACAGTCATATTAATAAATCCTGCTGGTTTAGCAGGTAACGTTGCTGTTCCTGTAGTTGCTGTGGGTGAACTACTAAAGTTAAGCAAGTTTAAAAAGAATTGTTGCCAAGCACGAGTTGGTCTTTTTGTTGTGCCATCTAAAAATTCAGACTGCGGATAAGGATTAGTCTGACTTGGCTTATATAATCCGTTATTTACAGACATTAGTTTTCGCCTTCTTCTGCTTTGAGATTAGCTGATATTATAACCGCATTTATTGGGTCTGTAACCACCACTTCAAAAACCCTATCCCTAGACCATCCTAATCTACGCCAAATAGCACGATTCTTGTATTGTCCTATTTTACCTATTGAACTCCAATGTTCATTTGACCATGTAGAACCACCGTCACTAGACCAACGTAACATAGCTTGAGGATTAGCACCTAAAGTAGCTAAATTGTTTTGACCTGCAATAGCCAATCCTGCAATGCCTACTCCTGCAACAGCATTTGTAGGGCTAGTTGATCCTGTAGTATTACCTGTAAGACCTACGCCTGGCTGGAATTGTATTTGTAATTCTTGTAAATATTGACGTTGTAAGTCTGTGACAATATGAGGCGCTCTGCGTAATCTACGGATATTTTGACCATTGTCTGTGTAATTTGAAGGGTCTAATTGATAAATTTGACCATTTTCCCAATCGCCAACCATAACTTGACCTTGAAATAATGCTGCACAATTACCACGATGTCTGTAATAAGTATTAGTATTGTCGCACCATAACCATTTATGCCACATATTTGTAGCCATGTCATATACCCAAGTTAAGTTTAATGTTGGGAATGAAATTACATAACATTCATGGCCTTCTAATTGATAAGTCCATGCAGAAGCATCTTCAACGTATTGATCTGTTAAAGTTTGTTCAACAGCATGGGTTGATATTCTTGTTGGGGTATATCCGCTCATTAACATAACTTGTGCTTGACCACGAATATTTCTTGAAAGGTAAGCAAAGCTATTTCCTACTCGTGAAACAGAGAATTTGGCAACAATACCATGTTGTGTGTTTGTGCCTGGAATACGCTGAAATGGGAAAGGATAAGAGCCTACATCAACCCATACTTCAGATGAATTTTCACCTAATAAATAAATTTCTCTGTGATCTACAATTAAAGATACAAGATTATCAGGCGCACCATCTTTAGATGAAAAACTTAATGGATTTGTAATAGGGCTTAATACATTAGTTGCGGCAAATTTTTGAGTATTTGGATCGTTATAAACAAAATAATTATCTACTGTATCAACTACGTCACCGCCATTAAAAGCGCCATCAGATGAAGGCATTTTACTAAAATTTAACGCATACATTGTTTGAGAACCAATAGTTTGCGATGTGCTTAATTGATATGTTCCTGTGCTACCTGTGCCTGTGCCAAAAGTAAGATTAAGTGTTAATCCTGTGCCATTTCCACTTGAACTTGTAGAAACTGCATTAGAAGGCGCTGAAGTATATGAGCCAGGATTTGTTAAAGTTAATCCTGTAACAGCTCCACTACCGCCTATGCTTGTTACGGTATATGTAGCTGGAGTAACGCCATAAATACCGCCTAAAACCGTTACTGTATCGTTTACTGCGTAATTTGTTCCAGCTGTTGCAATAGATTGACCTAATACAACAGTTGATCCTAAAGCTGTAATAATTGTATTTGCTGTAACGCCTGCGCCTTGAATAGTTTGACCTGGATAAAGTGTGCCTGTAATTGCAGTAACAGTTAAAGTTGTTCCTGAAATTGAAGCAGTCATAGTTGCTGCATTTGAAGCAGAATTCATATTTTCTGCTGCAATAGTTTGACTATTATTAATTGTGTATGTGCCTACACCGCCTGATCCTGAACCTAAAGCAGTAATAACTGTTTCAGCAGTAATACCTGGCCCAAATAAAGATTGACCAACAGTAATAAGACCATTTTTAACAGCTGTTACTGTAAGCGTTGTGCCTGAAATTGATCCTGTAAAAAATGCACTACTTGAAGGATTATTAATAAACCAACAATATCTATTTGCACCATCTACAATATAAACGTTTACACCATTATCAGTAATACCTACTCGGCCTGTGCTTGTAATAAGTTGACCAATCATTGTAGGCACTAAATTAGCTGTTAAGGCATATACATAAGGGCCAACAACGGCAACCATATAGTTGCCACCTGATACAGTTCTTAATCCACGAACTTCTTGTTTGTTTTGAAATACTACTTTTGATGTAAGACCAGGCGTAGGATATAAAGCAACAACACCTCTTGAACCAGGAGGCTTAAGAGGGTCTATTTCAGGGCGAAAGTTAATGCACTCTTGAGCGTCTTGATAAATCGAGGGCGCTTCATAACTTGGGCCAACAAATCCAAAATCAGGCATTTGGAGTCCTTAAGGTGTGCCGTAAGCTGTTACGTTTGCTAATGAAGTAAAATTACCACTTGAATCTAATGAAGCAATAGCTGATCCGTTGTAATTAAATATAAGTTTTGTGCCTACATTTACAATAGTAAAGTTTCCAAATCCTGCTGTTAAATTCGTTACTGTGGCGTTAGTTGCTACTAAATTCGTGCAATTTACAGTAGTTGGATTTAAAACTCCATTAGGAAAGTTCCCATTATAAATACCATTATTTACATCATTTAGCCATGATGCGTATATAACGGTCTGATTATCAATAAATGTAGTTGAAGCCATAATTTTCCCTTAATTATCTGAAGAACCCACCTGTTAAAATCCATCCTGCATCTTTTTGACGGCTTGATAATAATGCGTCATTAAATCTTGCTGATTGCATTGGTTTCATATTTGTGCGTTTAAGTGTTGCTTTTCCTTGCGCTGCAAACGCATTAATCATAGCAATTTGAGTCGCTGAAGCCTTACCATACATAGGCATCAAACGTTCAGCTAAACACCAACGTAATGCCATAGAATATCCTTGTGGAAGGTTTATATCGTCATTAATGTCTGCATAGTTTCTAAATAATGTTTGAGCAAACATATGAATCTCACCTTGAGCAGGATTAGGCCATACAAATACGTTTCCTGAATCTGAATTAGGATTGAAATATAAAGCTTTTGGCCATGGGCCATTTAAAGTCTTTAATCCAATCATGTTGTAATCATCCAAAGCTAATATAGCGATTGGATAATCTAGTCCACCATTTACAACAGGCTGACCATTAGAATTTGTATTGATACGAACATAAGCGGAGTCAATTCCAAGAGGCTTTTGGTAGTAAGCTTGAATAGTGGTAGATGCAACAGGGCTTGGATAAGTAACATTAAGTAAATATGTTCCTGCATAGTTTACATTGCCTCCAGCGCCTGTAAGGTTATCTAAAATTCTAGTGCCAGCAACAATTCCTGTTCCTGATAATGTTTGACCTTGTGCAACTGCGCCTGATAAAACACCTGTTACGGTTAATACATTTCCTGTAATAGAGCCTGTAAATTGAGCGCCAATAAAGTTAGGTGATGCGTGATTAGGGCCAATAGTATATTGAACTTGTCCTGAAATAACAGGCCAAATAATCTCTGTGACATTAAAAACAATCATGTCCTCATTTGACCATTGGTCAATCATGTCATTAAGCATATCAAAAGCGTCTTGTGCTTCGTCAGGGCTTGGTGTTTCACCTGAAGCAATAGCACCAATGTCTTTCATTGCTCTTGTGATAATATCTATTGGTTTTGCCATGTTATTTCCTAAATATTAGGTGTAAAAGTGTTAGCCAACCAAGGCAAACCGCTTGTTGTTTGAACTTTTAATGAAGCTAATTGCTCGTCTAAACGAGATTTTATACTAGAAACACCATCTATTGTTGTTTCGTCATTGATCCAATTAATAATAAGTTGTTCATATAACTTATCGTATGGAATAACAATGTCTGTGCCTTTAAAAAAATGATTTCCTTCTGTTTCTACAGTATTTTCACCGTCTGTAGCAGACAATAAATATTTAGCATGAGTAACTAAACCGTTATCATTTGTAATGCTTAATATTTTCCATTTATATTCGTTCATTAGAATGGTTCAATCCAAGATTTAGTTTCTTCATCCCATATATATAATTTGCCATCATTAGGCATATCAATAGGCGCTTTCCATTGACAAGTATTTTCGTCTAAAACCCATGAAGGATATGGTTGCGGAGCAATAAAAGCATCACGACCTTCATCATAAGTAAATCCAATACCTGCATAATTTTTACGAATTTTATTGTTATAAGATGTTTGTTTCCAATTGCCACCTAAAAGTTTTACGCAAAACGCAATACCTTTAGACTCAGATTCAACACCGTTATCTAATAATTCCTCGTTAGCAACTACAATTACTTGAGTCACTTTATTGTTTTGATCTAATTGTGCAAAATGTGCCATATTTTTTCCTTTATGCTGTATAGCTTCCTGAACCTGTAAATTTAATAATAGTATTTAACCCTGATGTTGTTACAGTTGGGCTACCTGTGGTTGTGCCTGTATATTTAGATGTCAATATTTCAAGAATAACAACACCTGAACCACCTGCTGCGCCACTACCAGGATTGCCACCACCTGCACCACCACCGCCACCTGTATTTGCAGTTCCTGCTGTTCCGCCTGTAGCCGCAGCTCCACCGTTACCACCACCACCTGAACCACCTGAAGCAGGAGTTGTTCCTGGTGTTTGTGAACCACCACCACCGCCGCCTGCGTAATATGTAAGCGTTCCTGTAATTCCTGAATAATAACCTATTCCGCCTGGGCCTGCATTTGGAGTAGTTCCTTGACCTCCTACTGCTCCAGCTCCACCTCCACCGCCGCCTCTATAAATGGCTGCTGCATCTGCTCCAGCATTACCTTGACCTGCTGTGCCTGATCCTCCATTATAAGCAGTTCCTGCACTAGTTCCTCCACCACCGCCTGAACCGCCTGAAGGCGCTGTAGCAGCATTACCACCACCGCCACCACCGCCTGTAGATGTTTGAGTTGTTATTCCTGAACCTGATAAAACAGAATTATTTCCATTTGAACCTGGGCCATATCCAGCACCTAATGCTCCACCGCTACCTACAGTTACAGAATAAACTTGACCTGCTGTTAATGATACAGTTCCTGATAAAAGACCACCGCCACCACCGCCACCACCATTTGCTCCACCGCCGCCCCCTCCACCAGCAACTACTAAATAACTTGCATAAATTGTTGCTGTAGATATTGGAGCTAAAGAACCGCTTGCATTAAATACATGAATTACATTACCACCACTTGTGTATGTATTACCACCAACAAAAGCTTGTGGACTTGAATATGAAATAATAACTGTTCCTGAACCTCCAGATGATCCAGCTATATTCACTACGCCAGCTCCGCCTCCGCTTCCTGTATAAATAACACCATTTGTTGATTTTGATCCAGTAGAATATCTTGCTCCTTTTCCACCAATATTTGATCCACCAGAACCTGGTAAATTTGCATCAGCAGAACCACCTCCACCTCCTGCATATGTTACAGACGAACCTGTGATGGAAGATGCAGTTCCGTTGCCACCAGCGCCACCTCCACTTATTGAACCAGCAGTTCCTGCTGAAGAAGATCCACCACCACCACCTCCACCATATGCACTAGAACCACCAGCACCTGCACCACCTGAATTACCTTGACCTGAAGTTCCTGATCCACCTGATTGACCAGTATCTCCACCACCACCACCTGAACCACCTGATAATCCTGTGCTTGAACCTGAACCTCCACCACCACCAATGGCTGTAGTTAATCCTGTAAAAGATGAATTTCCTCCGCTAGTTCCAAAAGATCCTGAACTTGCAGCAGCCCCAGCACCACCAGCTCCAATAGTAACTGTATAAGTTGTTGAAAGACTTAAAGAGGTTGATCCTGTTAAATATCCTCCAGCACCTCCACCGCCTCCAAAACCTCCACTTGTTTGACCGCCACCGCCACCACCTGCAACAATAAGATATGTTGCAGCTTTAGCCGCAGAAGTTCCGTAAAAGTTTTGAATTGATATTTGACCACTTGAAGGCACAGCACCATAAGTGCCTGTTGTTCCTGCGCCTACATAAGCGCCACCTGCATAATATTCATTTATGCCAATAGGATTAGAACCGCCAAATTCGGTTTGAATGTCAGTTAAACTTAAAGGGCCTGATGAAGGTAATGCCATTATTTAGACTCCAATTGTTCAATTCTAGCTTTTAATTCTGCAATAGCTGCGAAAGCTAATGCGCTTAATTTTGCATAATCTACCGCTAAAGTGCCATCATCTCTTGTTCTAACAGCTTGTGGGAATACTTCTTGAACATCTTGGGCAATAACACCAAAGTCTGATTTTTGCACAAAATAACCATCTTCACCACCATGTTGAGCAATATAATCGTCTGACCAATCAAAAGTTTTACCACCAATATGTGTAACTTTGTCTAAAGCGTTAGAAATGTCTTTAATATTAGATTTAAGTCTAATATCAGATGAATAGTAAGCAGTTACGTTATTTGTAGCTCTAATTTCACCTGCTGTTCCTGAAGCTGCTGTGCCTACACCTAAAGAATTTACTTGATAGTTATTAGATGTATTTAAAGCATTAGCAGTCGTTGCAGTTCCAGCTGTTAGGCTTGAAGCTGTGCCTGTTAAACTTGTTCCTGCACCACTAAATGTTGTTGCGCTTAATACGCCTGTTGAAGGCACAAAGCTTAATTTAGTTGATGATGTTGTAGCTGCATTATTTCCTGTTGAAGCAACAGACATAACAGGATAATAAGTTGAAACAGATGTTGTATTGTCTGTAATTGCAATGTTTGTTGAATTAGTTGCATTAGTAGCGTTTGTTGCATTAGTAACTGCTGTTGAACCAATAACACTTACTACTTGAGCGGCTGTTGCTGCACTAAATGCACTTGTGCCATTTCCGTAAGCTAAACCTGTTAAAGTGGCTAATCCTGTTCCGCCTGCTGTGACAGGTAAAGTTCCTGTAGTTAAAGCAGATGTTGATGTTGCATATACTGCACCACCACTTGTAAATGATGTTAGGCCTGTTCCGCCATTAGTTGTTCCTAATGTGCCTGTAACGCCTGTTGATAAAGGTAAACCTGTGCAGCTAGTTAAAACACCTGCTGACGGAGTGCCTAAAGCAGGAGTTGTAAAGCTAGGGCTTGTTGCTAAAGCGACAACTGTGCCTGAACCTGTTGTTGAATAGCTAGTTCCCCATGCTGATCCTGTTGAATTAGGGATACCTGCGCCTGGATAAACCATAGTGCTAGAAGCATTAATTGTAATCGCAGCAGAACCGTTATATGTTGTTCCTGTGCTAAATGTAATATTTGAACCTGCTGTTAGGTTGTATAAATTTCCACCTAAAGAAACACCTGAAATAGTGCTATTAGCTAATTGTGCATTAGAAATAGTGCCACTTAAATCAGATGTAGGAACTGTTGCAGAAGCTGTAAATGCGCTAACTCCATTACCTTTTACATAACCTGTCAAAGTTGTAGCGCCTGTGCCACCATAACCTACGCTAATTGTGCTTCCGTTCCATGTGCCAGCTGTTAAAGTGCCAACACCTGTAATTCCTGTATAAGAACCTGATAAATAGCTAGAACCTATTGTGCCTGAAGTAATTTGATTGCCATTAATTGCAATAGATGCGTTTGAGGCTAAAGTTAATTGACCTTGTGCATTAACTGTAAATGTAGGAACAGATGAAGCTGAACCATAAGAGTTAGCTGTAACTGTTGTATTTGTAATGCTAAATTGTGTTCCTGCAAGAGTTAATCCTGTGCCTGCTGTATATGATGAAGCTACGCTAAAGTTAGACCAATTAATAGCAGTTGTGCCTAATGTGCCACCTGGTTGCGCTGTGCAATACCAAGCTGAACCTGCTTGTGATCCTTCAACTACAAATACAATAGCGCCAACATATTCATTCCATGTGTCTGCGCCAACTGATCTAGTCCAAGCGCCACTTGATACGACATAAATACCATTTTGTGAGGCAGCAGTCTGATTTTTTACTAAAACTGTATCGCCAGCAGCCAATGTAACTGTGTCAATTGTTTGTAAACCTGAAAGTGTAATATTTCCACCTGCAACAGTTGTCGCTGCAATAACAGGCTCTTTCCATGATAAACCAGCTGCTAAATAGTCAACATATTGCTTATTTGCAATATCTGTTGCGCCTGTAGGCGTTGCATCTACTTGACCTGAAGTAAAGTGACCTGTTGATGGTGTTGTAGCACCAATAGTCGTGCTATCAATCGTGCTGTTTGTAATGTGAAGGCCTGATTGGTTAGGATCAGGAGTTGCATAAAATGGCTTATTCTGACCAATAAACGTAACAAAATTGTCTTGAGCATCAAAATATGCTTGAACAGGCAGTAAATTCTGAACGCTTGATTGTGCAGGGCTTGTCATCTAAATTTCCTTTAAGAAGCTGTATGTAATATTGAATAATTAATAGTTACAGACTCGCTATAAGCATTATTTGTGCTGTTTTTAATAATTACAGAAAATGAACCATTGGCAATCGCTGCAATAAATACATTGTATGCGCCTGTTGTTCCGCCTGAAGCAATAGAACATATAACATTGTCACTAGCGCTTACTTGACTATTTGTAACTACAAATAAAGCCTGTGCAGCAGGTGCTAATTGTGAGTTAGCAGTAATAATTTGACCTGAAGAAGTGTTAATTGTCACTCCTGTAGTTTTGTTATTTGTTTGAGTTACTGTGCCAAAATTGCCACCGTTATATCCAATTTGAGATGTTGCATAGATATTTGCAGCAGTTATTGTAGAAGGTAAAGGCGGATAGAAGTATTCACCGCCTGGGCCTACTAAAGCTATACAAACTCCATTTTGATCGAATACGCCTTGAACAGGAACTATGTTAGTTGTTGAGGTATTTGCAGTTGAATTTGAATAGCTTGCCATAATTTTTCCTTAAGATTGATCGCCAACAGCGGTTACATATAAAGTAGTTGTATCTGTTCCGCCACATACAGCTGTCATTTGAAATGGAACTGTAGGAACGGATAAAGTTACAGGGTAAGTCATATTAGCTGGTAAAACAAAATCACCTGGAGTGCCTGCTGCTGGGAATACACAAACAGGTGCAGTTGCTAAACTTGAAACGCTAACAGCGCAAGGTTTTGAGCCAACATTTAAGAATGTAGCAAAATTAACTTGATCGTTAGTGTTATCGTCAATAGTAATAGAGGTTGATGAAGTCGCTGTAACAGAAATAGCGTAGGTTTTGCCTGTCGGTCTTAAAACTGTGGTGTTAGACATGATTATTTCCTTGAATTAATGAAATTATAAACTTTAATAGAAAAAAAGCCATTAGAAATTTAATGGCTTCTTCTCTCATTACATTTATTGCTTATAGTGTTGTGAAATCATAGCCATAAACATATACATCGAATGTTGCAGCTGCACCTTGTGCAGTTCCAACGTTTACATATAAGTTTTGACCTGTTTGCACAGCTGTAGAAGCAACAGTTCTTTCTGAAACAACAGTTGAACCTGTTAAAGCTGAAAGAGCTGCATTAGATACAATTGCTGTTCCACCTGCTGCTGGAGCAGTAAATACACCTGCATAAGCAGTTGTTAAGCTTGTAGAAGCATTAGTAAACACAACAAACTTAACTGAATAAGATGATGAGTCTAATAATGGTAAAACTGTATCACCAACGTTATTAGCATTAACACCTTGGTATGAAGCTAACAATCTTACTGCTTGATTAGTAGCTAGAACCTGTGGGTGTCCGCCTTGGGTGCTTGCTGGGCCTGGATTTGCCATAATAAATTTTCCTTTTCTGTTTATTTAATAGAGAGGGCTTTTACACCCTCTCACCGTTACATTACTTAAGCTGCTACTCGGCAAGCTAACTCTGGGTAGAGAGGCGCCCAACCGTATAACACATCAAGACGTGTAGGAAT
>Ga0213922_1000758_pt1 | contig 13702 bp, 12 predicted proteins | sample McNCre2917MG_FD_165060 | JGI IMG/M metagenome (GOLD analysis project Ga0213922, IMG submission 165060) | Freshwater microbial communities from McNutts Creek, Athens, Georgia, United States - 29-17 MG | ecosystem: Environmental > Aquatic > Freshwater > Creek | place: USA: Georgia | collected... | reverse complement strand
TGCCGTGGAACTTGCGGATGTAGGGCATGGCCTGCGCCAGGATCTGGGCTTGGTCGCGAGGAGAAACAGATGCGGTGGTATCGGTCATGGAACGTTACGGGTTTGAAGGGTCATCAAAGTGAAAAGCAATTGTGCCGCAAGCGTGTGGCGCTCAAAGGATCTCGGCCAGCAAGCGGTCCACGCCCTGCTGCCAAGCAGGCAAAGTGAGGCCAAAGCGGGTTTGCAGGCGCTGGGTGTTCAGGCGCGAGTTCAAGGGGCGGCGTGCAGGTGTCGGGAAAGCCGAGGTCGGCACAGGCGCGATCTCAGTCACCTTCCATGGTGCGTCGGGCTGGATCTGACGCGCCCGCTCAATCGCATGCGACGCGTAGCCGTGCCAGCTGGTCTCGCCTGCGGCCACCAGATGGTAGATGCCCGAAAGCGCCGTGTCTTGCGTGCCCAGCGCCTGACGGATGGCATGCGCCGACACATCGGCGATCAAATCAGCGCCCGTGGGTGCGCCGCGCTGGTCGTCGATCACCGTGAGGCGCTCGCGCTCTTGGGCCAAGCGCAGCATGGTGCGTGCAAAGTTGCCGCCACGCGCCGCGTAGACCCAGCTGGTGCGAAAAATCAGGTGCTTGCAGCCGCTGGCGGCAATGTGTTGTTCGCCTTCGAGCTTGGTCTGGCCGTACACACCCAAAGGGCCGGTAGCATCGCCCTCTTGCCAGGGCGTTTGGCCTTCGCCATTGAACACATAGTCGGTCGAGTAATGCACCAACCATGCGCCCACCTCGGCGGCCGCTTGCGCCAAAGCGGCTGGTGCCGTGGCGTTCAGGGTGCGTGCCACATCGGGCTCGGACTCGGCCTTGTCAACGGCGGTGTGAGCCGCAGCATTGACGATCACATCCGGACGCACATCGCGCACGGTTTGGGCCAGCGCTTCGGGGCGAGACAAATCACCGCAATGCACGGTGCTGTGGCGGTCCAGCGCGATCAGCTCACCCAGTGGGGCCAGGCTGCGCTGCAACTCCCAGCCGACCTGGCCGTTTTTTCCAAGAAGAAGAATTTTCATGAGGGGCTCAATGGTGGCCGCTCTGGAGCGGGCCAAGGACATCGGTGTGGGGGGCGCAGACTGCCGAGGGCAAATGCTGCTGGGATTTTAGAAGCAATCAGCGCATGCACCCGGCCGCCGCTCAGGTTAAAGTGAGGGCCATCTCAGGAGTTCCTCATGGCCAAATCACCCGCCTCTGACAAGACCCACAGCGCCGCCGACAATGCCGCTGCACCCGCCCCAACGCACCAGATTTGGTTGGCTGGTCTGGGTGCCATGGCCAAAGCGCAAGAGCAAGGCAGCAAAGCTATCGAAGCCCTGGTCAACGATGGTCTGGCCTTTCAGCGAAAAAGCCAGGCCGAAGCCCAGCAGCGCCTGCACGAAGCCACCGAGCGCCTGACACACATGGCCAGCGACTTTGGCCAGCAAACCACGGTGCGCGTGGACCGCTTGGAGCACCTGTTTGAAGACCGCGTGGCCAAAGCCCTGCAACGCCTGGGCATGCCCACACTCTATGACTTGCAGGCCCTGACCGAGCGTGTGGCCCAACTCGAAGCGCAGCTGGCCAAAGCCACTGCCGCGCCCAAAGCCGCCAGCAAAACCACCGCGGAGCCCCAAGCCAAACCAAGCGCCAAGGCCGGTGCCAAAACCGTCACGAAAACGGCAACCAAGGCCAGCAGCGCACGCCGCAAAGCCTGAGCCACAGCAGCGAACCCGACATGGCCAAAAAAGCCCCACGCCGCACCGCCCAGCGCATCGCTGAGGTCACGCTGGAGCTGTTCAACCGCTTTGGCGAGCCCAATGTCTCGACCACGCTGATCTCGTCCGAACTCAACATCAGCCCGGGCAATCTGTACTACCACTTCCCATCCAAGGACGCGCTGGTCAACCACCTGTTCGACGACTACGAAGCGGCCATGCTGGGCCTCTTGGATGCAGCGGCCGATGTGCACGATGTGGAAGACGCATGGTTCTTTTTGCACTCGCTGTTTGAGCAAGTCTGGAATCACCGTTTTTTGTACCGCGACCTGAACAACCTGCTCTCGGGTAACCGGCATCTGGAAACGCATTTCCATGCGGTGCTTGAGCGCAAGACCCTGGCGTTCAGACAACTGCTCGAATCACTCGCCGCTGCGGGCTTGATGCGCATTGACCCCGACAGCGTGGAAACCTTGTCGGCCAGCATGTCGGTGATGGTCACGTACTGGCTCAGCTACGAATACGTGCGCAACCCTCGACAAGCCCTGGAGCCGGCCAGCGCGGGTGTGGCCCTCAGCCGGGGGGCCAAGCATGTGCTGGCCCTGCTCACGCCCTACATGGCCAGTCCCGAGCTGCAGGCGCACATGCAGTCGCTCACGGCGGCCTACAGCGACCAGACCGGCTGAAACAAAGGCTCAAGTCCTGGCGTTGAAGCGATGGTCAGCCATGGTCAGCAGGCCATCAAAAATCAGGTTATCCACCAACTCAAACTGCAAGGACATGCTGGGCGCCATCTTCCAGCCTGCGCCACCGGTCATCACGCACATGGGCTCTTGGCCGGTGTGTTCACGCAGGTGCTGGACCATGCGCTCACAAGCGCCTGCAATCGCATACGTGCCGCCACTGGTCAGGGCGTCACTGGTGTTGGTCGGAAAAGGCCGCACCTCGCCGGTGGGCACATGCAAGCCGGCCGTGCCGGACTCCAAAGCGCGCAGCATGATGCCGTGACCCGGCAAAATGATGCCGCCCAAAAATCGACCTTCGGCATCAATGGCTTCGACCGTCACGGCCGTCCCCACCATGACCACCACCAGCGGCTTGGCCGGGCCTTGAGCCAGCATGCGCTGGCGGGCCCCGATCATGGCCACCCAACGGTCTGAACCCAAACGGGAGGGATGGTCGTAGCCGTTGGTCACCCCGGCGGCCGAAGCGCTGGGCACGACCCATTGCGGGGTCACGTCCCACAAGTCCATTTGCTCTTGCACACGGCGCTTGATGGCGTCGCCCGCCACAATGCAGCCCAGCATGCGATCAGGCACGGGCAACTCAGCCCAAGGCCCATCGGACAGGCGGTCAATGTTTTCAAGAAACTCCGCTCCGTGCGCCATCAACTGGGCATGCGGGTGAGGTCGGTCGTACAAGGCCCATTTCAAGCGGGTGTTGCCGACATCGATGGCGAGGAATGTCATCCCGTGATGATAATGAATTTCACGGTTACCTCGCCAAACGCCAATGAAACGGTCGCGCTGAACGGGCAGTTCAGTCGGCTACACCCGAGGTCTTGGCCTTGCGAATGGCATCTTGGGCCTGGTTTTGCTTACTCTGTGGTTGGGACGGGTCCACCTGCAGCAGCAAGCCCAACAGACGGGCCCCGTGCTCCACGGCAATGGATCCGTACTTCACATCGCCTTGAACCAATGCACTGGCCAGTAACTCCACTCGCTCATGCGCATCAATGTTGCCTGACACTTTGCCTGCAACAATCACCCGACTGGCGATCACGTCACCTTGCACTTCACCTTCTTGACCGATCACGACGGTGATGGCTTGATCTTTGGGTGCTTCGATGTTGCCAATGACCTTTCCATCGATGCGCACGCTTTGAACGACCTTCAATGTCCCATGGATTCCAGTCTGCCGACCAATCAAGGTATCAAAGCGCTCCTGACTTTTTACCAAGGGGGTCTTGCTTGCTTTTTTCGTGCCGAACATGCTTTTCTCCTGAAATCAAAATCTGATCAAGGCTGAATGCGGGGGCGAGCCCATGCCGCAAAGGCTTTGGTGGGGTGCATGGCCTGGCCTTGGAACAACACTTCGTAATGAAGGTGAGGTCCTGTAGAACGTCCGGTATTGCCCAATAAGCCAATCAGTTGGCCACGCTCAACACGGTCACCCTCATGGACATGGATACGACTCAGATGTGCATAGCGGGACACAACACCATCGGCATGCGCCACTTCCACCATCTCTCCATATGCACCTGCACGGCCAGATCGTAAAACTCTGCCGTCAGCCGTCGCACGCACTTGAGTCCCTATCGGTGCTACAAAATCAATCCCTTCGTGCATGCTGGGCTGGTGCGTCATGGGGTCCGCACGCACACCAAAACCACTGGTGATGGAAAAGTCCTGCGTCAAAGGCAAGGCCGTGGGCAATTTGGCCACCCGCTCAACATCCCGCTGCCATTGCGCTTGTTTATTAGTTAGCGTTTCTTCGAGCTCCTGAATTTGCTGAGCCGTTGCATCCAGCTCGACGCTCAAGTCAGAGGTGCGTACAGGCCAAAATGGCACTGCTTTCACTGGACCACCTCGGCCATCGCCCAAATCCACTTTGCGTCGAGCGCCATTTGGCAACAATGCTTCAATGCCCAAACGCCCGAAGAAATCTTTCTTGTGATCTTCGATCTGGCGAAGACGATCGGTCACAGATGTCAACTGGCCGTGCAAACCCTCCAGTTTTGCACGGTAGTCTGCTTCAATTTTGAGTTGTTCTGCATGGCTAGTGACCCCTCCCATCCGTTGCGCCAGTTCAGGTGCGTATTCAACGGCCACACGCAAACCAATCAAATGGAATACGGACCCAAGCATCAGCAATGACAACGCCATGGCAATCACAGACACGAGAACTTTGCGAGCCGTGATCGACACAGCAACCACCCGGGCCGTGGGCCCGGACACCCAAATCAATTGCATAAACTCTCCCGGGGTTGTTGTTTTGATGTCCCCAAACTTGACCATTCAATGATCTTTGTCCCCTGCGGGCATCTGCCGACCAGGTCCATGACAAGCGCTGTATCTTAAAGGAGAGACCCCATTTTTAGAGCGTCAAAAAATGCGAAAAAAAACAAATTTAATAGTTATTTTTCAATAAAAACAGTTTCAAGAGTTACCAAGCGAAAAAATAAACGCATGGTTACAAATGAGACGTCAAGTTGTCATCCACAGCGTGCTGCAGTCACCCAAGACACCCTGATCAAACTCTTTGGCTCGTGAGCCTCAACGCCGCCAACGCCATGATCTTGGCCGAATCCACCAGTTCCTGAATCCCCACATACTCATCGGGCTGGTGCGCCAGATCCAGAATGCCCGGCCCGTAGGCGATGCAGTCGCGCAGCTTGCCGCTGCGCACGATGTGCTTTTGATCGTAGGTGCCGGGGCTGGCGATATAGCTCGGCTCGCGCCCCAGCACGCGGGCAATGGCCCGCGCCGTCGCGTCCACCACTGGCGCATCTTTGGGCGTGGCGGTCGGCACAAAACTCATGATGTCACGAATGCCGTAGTCAAAGCCCGGACGGGTGCGCTTGAGCTCTTCGAGCATGTCCACGATCTCTTGCTTGACGGCTTCGAGGTTTTCCTCGGCGATGAAGCGCCGGTCCAGCACCGCCTTGCACAGGTGCGCCACCACGGGCGCGGGCAAGTCGCCCGTGGGCCAGCCCCGCTCGTCCAGGCTGTAACGCTGCTCGACCTGACCGCCGTGGATGCTGTTGATGTTGAGCGTACTCACACGAGCGCCCGGTGGCTCCACCGGCTCGGCCGTGTGTCGGCCCTGCAAACGCGGCTGCAATTGCGTCTCGAGCAAATGGATGAAAGCGCTCATGTGGTTGATGGCGCTGTCGCCCAAAAACGGCATGGAGCCGTGCGCGATGCGCCCACGCGTTTCCACCTCGCTCCACCACACGCCGCGGTGCCCCAGACAAATGCGGTCCACACCCAAGGGCTCGGGGATGATCACATGGTGCACACGAGGCTTGCTGAAGTAGCCCCGCTCGGCCAAATAGCCCACACCGGCAAAGCCACCCGACTCTTCGTCCACCGTGCCGCTGATCTCCAGCGCCCCACTCAAAGGCAATCCCGACTCGATCAAGGCTTCGCAGGCGATGATGCTCGAGGCCAACCCGCCCTTCATGTCGCAAGTGCCCCGGCCATACACACGCCCGTTGGCCACTTGCCCGCCAAAGGGCTCATAGGTCCAACCGGGTCCGGTCTCGACCACATCGATGTGGCTGTTGAAATGCACGCATTCGCCTGGCTGCTGCGCCTGCCAACGCGCCACCACGTTGGTGCGTGGGTGGCTGTCGCTGTCGCCGGGCGCACCGACGGCCCGGATGTATTCGACCGCAAAGCCCTTGCGGGCCAGTCGCTCGCCAATCAAATGAGCGCAAGCATCGTAGGCATCGCCCGGCGGGTTGATGGTGGGGATGCGCACCAGGTCTTGCGTGAGCGCAACGACCTCATCGCGCTTGGCGTCAATGCTTTGCAGCAGGCGGTCTATGGAAGGCGTCATGGGACCAGTTTATCGCTGACCCCAGCGCCTTCGGTATCACTTAAAGCACAGGCTCCAGGGGCTAGTGCATCAGCTGCGTACGCGCTGCAGCAAAGCGGCCGTTGAAGCATCGAGCCCCGACGCATCGCCGGAGACGATGCGGGCATGGATGTCCTTGGCCAGCACCTTGCCCAGCTCCACACCCCATTGGTCAAAGCTGTTGATGCCCCAAACCGAGCCGCTCACGAACACGCGATGCTCTTGCAAGGCAATCAATGCGCCCAAACTGGCCGGCGTGAGTTCATCGAGCAACAAAAAGGTGCTCGGCCGGTTGCCAGTGAAATGCTTGTGCCCACCTGCGTCCGACTTGCCTTGCATGAGTGCCTGGGCTTGTGCGATCACATTGGCCAGCAGCAACTCGTGGTGGTCTTTCAAGCTGTGCGTGGGCTTTTTGACGGCGATGAACTCCAGCGGCACGATGTCGGTGCCCTGGTGCAGCATCTGAAAGTAAGCATGCTGCCCATTGGTGCCCGGCTCGCCCCACAGCACGGGCGAAGTGCCATAAGGCAGCGCCTGCCCATTGCGGTCCACGCGCTTGCCGTTGCTTTCCATCTCCAGCTGCTGCAAATACGCAGGTACACGGCGCAAAGCGCTGTGGTACGGCGCAATGGAGCGGCTGGTGTAGTTCAAAAAGTTGCGGTACCAAACGTCCAGCAAACCCAAGCGCACCGGCAAATTGGCCTCCAAAGGCGCGGTCTGGAAATGCTGGTCCATCGCGTGTGCACCGGCCAGCAGGTCTTTGAAGCCCTGCGCACCGATGGCGATAGCCACTGGCAAGCCAATGGCCGACCACATGGAGTAACGCCCGCCCACCCAGTCCCAAAAACCAAAGGTGGTGGTGATGCCAAACTCGGCCGCTGCCGCCACGTTGGTGGTGAGCGCTGCAAAGTGCCGCGCCACATCGAGCCCGCCCAGGGACTTGAACCAGGCCAGTGCCGAGCGGGCATTGGTCATGGTCTCGATCGTGGTGAAAGTTTTGGACGCGATCAAAAACAGCGTGTTCTCGGCCTTGAGGCCTTTGAGGACCGCCGCCAATTCATGACCATCGACGTTGGACACAAAGTGAAAACGCTTGCCCGGCAACACAAAGTCTTGCAGCGCCAGCACCGCCATCTGCGGACCCAAGTCCGAGCCGCCAATGCCGATGTTCACCACATCGGTGATCTGCGCATCGACCCGCACCTGCTCGGCATAGGCCAGCATGGGCGCAAGGGTGCCGTGCACCAGCGCCAGCGGCTCGGCCAAGTCGCCTTGCAAAGAGCCTTCGGGCTGGCGCAGCAACCAATGCATCACGGCGCGGTCTTCGGTGTGGTTGATCGCCTCGCCCCGGAACATCGCATCGCGGTGCGCCGCTAAACCCGTTTGACGGGCCAACTCGATCAACAAGGCTTCGGTGGCGGCATCGGTGTGGTTCTTGGACAAGTCCGCAAACACATGCGGCGCGGCCTGGCTCAGGCTGACAGCACGCGTGGCATCTGCAGCAAAAGCCGTGCGCAAATCAAAGCCCGCAAAGCCTTGGGCATGGTGTTGCAGGTTTTTCCAGGCGGAGGTCAAGTCACAACGCATCTCAGGCTTTCTTCATCAAATCTTCCAGTTTCACAGCATCGGCGCAGAAAGCGCGTATGCCTTCGGCCAACTTCTCGGTGGCCATGGCGTCTTCGTTGAGCGCCAGGCGGAAAGAGGCTTCGTCGTAGGCCACAGCGGGCAGGTCCATGCCCTTGGCGGCTTGCGCGCCCAGCGCAGCGGTCAAAGGGGCCTCGGTGGCGGCCAGCTGGGCCAACAACTCGGGGCTGATGGTCAACAAATCGCAACCGGCCAGCGCCGTGATCTGCCCAATGTTGCGGAACGATGCGCCCATGACTTCGGTGGCGATGCCGTGCTTTTTGTAGTGGTTGTAGATGGCCCGCACCGACTGCACGCCGGGGTCGTTGGCACCGGCCTTGGCCGCTTCGTCCCACGCGGTACCAGCTGTCTTTTTGTACCAGTCGTAAATGCGGCCCACAAAGGGCGAGATCAGTTGCACCTTGGCTTGGCCACAAGCCACCGCTTGGCAAAACGCGAACAGCAGCGTCAAGTTGCAGCGGATGCCTTCGCGCTCCAACTCGGCTGCAGCTTGAATGCCTTCCCAGGTCGACGCGATCTTGATCAGCACGCGCTCGCGGGCAATGCCTTGCGCCTCATACAGCGCCATGATGCGACGCGCACGCGCCACGGTGGCGGCGGTGTCAAAGCTCAAACGCGCATCCACCTCGGTCGACACGCGGCCCGGAATGGTCTGCAGGATTTCACAGCCAAAGCGCACCAGCAGGTGGTCCATCACCACATCGAGCGGCTGGCCACGGTGGGCCGCGACTGTCTCGGCCAGCAGAGGCGCATATTCAGGCTTTTGCACTGCCTTCAAGATCAAGGACGGGTTGGTCGTCGCGTCTTGCGGCTGGAACTGGGCCAATTGCTTGAAGTCACCGGTGTCGGCGACCACGGTGGTGAATTGTTTGAGGGCTTCGAGCTGGTTCATGACTGTGAGGGCGCTGTGACGGGCACGGCGTCAAGTGGGTTGCTGAGGCGGGGGTCCCGCAATCTCACATCTTTTTTTGTGAGCCTGCTTGAATTATCAGTGAAACAAAGTTACATTACAAATCAATTTTTCATGTAACTCAAGAACATCATGGCTTTTGATTTGGTTTTCTTCGGCGGCACGGGCGATCTGGTCTGGCGCAAACTCATGCCCGCCCTGTTTCAGGCCTACCGCCACGGCACCCTGCCCGAAGGCGGTCGCATCATCGGCGTGGGCCGTGACGACCTGAACGACGCGCAGTACCGCCAACAAATTCAGTCGCGCTTTGAGCAAGTCGAAGGCGACAAGCGCCCCAACAGCGAAGAGTTCGCCCGCTTTGCCGACCTGCTGTGCTACGTGCGCATGGACCTGTCCAAGCCCGAAGCCTACGCCGCCTTGGCCGCACGCCTGGCCGAGCGCGAGACCGACCACGTGGTCATGTACCTGTCCACCGCGCCCAGCCTGTTCACCACCGTGTGCGAGCAACTCGCCGCCAGCGGCCTGAACACGCCCAAGACCCGCATCGTGCTCGAAAAACCGCTGGGCCACGACCTGGCCTCCAACCGCGCCATCAACACCGCCGTGGGCAAGGTCTTCAAAGAGCAGCAGATCTTCCGCATCGACCACTACCTGGGCAAGCCCGGCGTGCAAAACCTGTTTGCCATGCGCTTTGGCAACGCCTTGTTCGAGCCCCTGTGGCGTCGTGAGCACATCGCCAACATCCAGATCACCATGTCCGAAGAGCTCGGCGTGGAAAAGCGCGGCGGCTTTTACGAAACCACCGGCGCATTGCGTGACATGGTGCAAAACCACGCCCTGCAACTGCTGTGCGCCATCGCCATGGAGCCGCCCATCAACGCGCATGCCGACGCCATCCGCGATGAAAAACTCAAGGTGTTGCGTGCCTTGAAGCGCTGGACCCCCGAGACCCTGAGCCAACACGTGGTGCGCGGCCAGTACGCCGCAGGCACCGTGGACGGCCAGCCCGTGCCCGCCTACCGCGACGAGCAAGGCGTCAGCCCCACCAGCAGCACCGAAACCTTTGTGGCCCTGCGCACCGAAATCGCCAACTGGCGCTGGGCGGGCGTGCCGTTTTACATCCGCACCGGCAAGCGCATGGCCTCGCGCGAGGCGCACATCGAAATCAACTTCCGTCCCACGCCGCACGACATCTTCCAGACGCCCGTGGGCCAGGTCAACAAGCTGGTCATCCACCTGCAACCCAAGGACGGGCTGGAGCTGCACCTGTTTGCCCAAGGCCAAAGCAAGCGCGGCCAAGGCGGCAGCGCCACCCTGAGCCCAGTGCACCTGGACCTGGACTTTGACAAACGCTTTGGCTCCGAGCGCGTGGGCGCTTACGAACGCTTGCTGCTCGATGTGCTCGATGGCCGCTTGAACCTGTTTGTGCGCAGCGACGAACAAGAAGAGGCCTGGCGCTGGGTCGAGCCCATCTTGCAGCACTGGGCCGCCGACCCCGTGGGTCCACGTCCCTATGCCGCTGGCACTTGGGGCCCCAGCGCCTCCAGTGCCATGATCGCGCGTGACAGCTTCTGCTGGAGCGAAGAGATCTAATTTCCCCCTACCGGAGACAAGCCATGCTCGAACGAATCAAAGCTTCCCTGCCCTCCTTGGCCCCGGCCGAGCAACGTGTGGGCAAGCTCGTGCTGGCCGACCCTCGGGCCTTTGCCAACCTGCCCGTCACCGAGCTGGCCGACAGATCCCATGTGAGCAAGCCCACCGTGGTGCGCTTTTGCCGCAGCATGGGCTATGACGGTCTGTCGGACTTCAAGCTCAAGCTGGCCGGCAGTGTGAGCGAAGGCGTGCCCTTCATCCACCGCAGTGTGGACGTGGACGACAAAACCAACGACATCGCCGTCAAGGTCATCGACAACACCGTGGCGGCCTTTTTGAAGTACCGCAACGATGCGAGTTCTTTTGCGTTGGAACACGCCGCGCAAGCCTTGGCCTCGACCCAAAAAACCGGTCGGCGCATCGAGTTTTATGGCGTGGGCAACTCCGGCATCGTGGCGCAAGACGCACAGCACAAATTCTTCCGCCTGGGCGTGAATGCCATCGCCTACAGCGACGGCCACATGCAGGTCATGAGCGCCTCCATGCTCAAGCCCGGCGACTGCGCGGTCATCATCTCCAACTCAGGGCGCACGCGCGACCTGATGGACGCCTGCGACATCGCCAAAAAGCAAGGCGCGACCACCATCGTCATTACCGCCAGCGGCTCGCCCCTGGCCAGCGCCGGGCACATTCACCTCACGGCCGACCACCCCGAGGGCTACGACAAATACAGCCCCATGGTCTCGCGTCTGCTGCATTTGCTCATCATCGATATCCTGGCCACCACCGTGGCCCTGCGCATTGGCGAAGAACTGCAGCCCACCCTGCGCGATATGAAAAACAACCTGCGCAACAAGCGCTACACCTGAGGCCAGGTCAGCCCCGAGGGGGTCGGCCCTGCGAAGTCTTCAATGCGCAAGAACTTGTAGGTCGGAGCTTCAGCTCCGACATGACCCGCTTCAGCAATGACCCATGTCGGGGCTGAAGCTCCGACCTACAAATGGCCAATCCCCAAAAAGATCCCAGCGTACCGGATCACTCGGGTTCGATCTTCGCGTCGCGCACCACCTTGGCCCAGCGCGGGGCCTCGGCCTTGATCAGGGCCGCAAACTGCTCGGGCGTGCCGCCGCCCACCTCGTTGCCTTGGCTCAAGATCTTTTCTTTCAGATCGGGGTCTTGCAGCGCCTTGTTGCCCACGGCGTTGAGCTGTTTGATCAACTCGGCCGACATACCCTTGGGGCCAATCAAGCCTTGCCAGTTGAGCACTTCCACCTCGGGGTAGCCCTGCTCGGCCATGGTCGGAATGTCGGGGGCCAGGGGCGAGCGCGTTTTGCTGGTGATGGCCAAGGCACGCAGCTTGCCGCCCTTGATGGAGGGCATCGCCGCGTACATCTGCTCAAACATCATGTGGACCTGACCACCCATCAAATCGGTGGCCCCGGCAGAGCCGCTCTTGTAAGGCGCATGGATCATGTCGATGCCCGCCGCATGCTCGAACAAGGCCCCGCTCAAATGGTGTGTGCCGCCAATGCCGCCCGAGGCGTAGCTGAGCTTGCCCGGTGCCGCCTTGGCCGCAGCGACCAGGTCCTTGACCGACTTGTACGGCGAGTCCTGGCGCACCATCAAAATCAGCGGCCCCTTCTCGATCAGGAAAATGGGCACCAGATCGGTGAAGGGGTTGAAGTTGAGTTTTTTGAACAGCGCATGGTTGACGGCCAGCGGCGCAAAGTTGCCCATGCCAATCGTGTAGCCATCGGGCTTGGCGCGTGCAATCGCTTCGGTGCCGATGTTGCCGCCCGCACCCGCTTTGTTGTCGATGATGATGGGCTGCCCCAGCAAAGTGCCCATGACCTTAGCCACCTGACGCGAGCGGCTGTCGGCATTGCCGCCTGCCGCGTACGGACACACCCAGGTGATGGGCTTGCTGGGGTACTTGTCTTGCGCGTGGGCGAGCAAGGGCGCACCCAGGGCGGCTGCGCCCATTTGAATGATGGAACGGCGATCGATCATGGTTCTCCTTGGGGGTCTGTTATTGATTTTTCGAACGACAGCTTAACCCTTTTGAGACCGCCGGCTTTGCAACATGGCGACATTCATTTCGCCATCCAGTGCTGATGCATAAAAACGCTCAATCATCTGCACCGATGTACGTGCATTGCGAGCCAAGGTGAGCATATCAATGCCTTGCCCGTACAACAGCCGAAACATGATCGACGTGTGCCTCAGACAATACAAGGTTCGGTCACGCCCCAAGGCATCCACAGTGGCCACGCCAGCCTCACGCAACACCCACTTGAACCAAAAGCCCAGCACAGCCAGAGCGTATACGCGGTCGGTCTCTCCAGGCAAAAAAACATAGTCCTCGGGGTCACCCCGCCCCATCGCCTGCGCGCGTGCCAGCGCCACCTCGTACACCTGCACCGCGGGACGCAGCGTAACCACCGGCGTGTCGTGTTTTTTGGTCTCGGGCAACGTCAAACGCAGATAGGTGCTGTCTGCCCGCACCACCTGCACATGCTTATGCTTGAGCTGACGTATGTCGCCTGGTCGCACAAAACTGTTCACCATGAAACGGATCACCCAGGCCATGTCAGCAGACAAACTCAAGTTACGCGGCGCAACCCAAAACCGCTCTCGGAGCCCTCCCGTTGACTTTAATTCCGGCGCCAAACTGTACTGCCGCTCCAGTCGATGCGCCGTGCGAATCAACGCTCTGTACTCCGTCAAGGACAACATGGACCGAGGACGGTTGGCAACCTTCACTTCGGGCATTTCAGGCAATTCCCTTAAAAAACCATGCCGAACAGCCAACTTAAGCAACTTGCGCACCACCACCAAATACTGAGACACCGTGGTGGAGCTCAACTGGCAGTCCGTCAAGCGCTGAACAAACGCATCCATCTGCACCACCGTCACCTGCGATGGCGGTATATATTTGAAAAACGGCATCACATGCGCATCCAGGCGGTTGCGCAAGATCTCGACGGAGGCTTTGCTGAGCTCTCCGCGTGAAACGCGCTGCTGCTCCAGCCCAATCAGTTTGTCAGCTAAGGCGTCGAAGCGGTTCAAGCGCATTGATCCCTGAGTCAATACCGAATCTGACATGACATGTGCAGGCTCTAACCGACCGACGCTGCGCTGATTCGCCATGTCCGCATACGCCTGGGGACTGACCACATAAAACACCGGTTGATTCGCATCCAGAATGGCCAACGTCGACTCGCCAGACCGTCCGACAAAATCCATGG
>Ga0213922_1000757_pt1 | contig 13712 bp, 28 predicted proteins | sample McNCre2917MG_FD_165060 | JGI IMG/M metagenome (GOLD analysis project Ga0213922, IMG submission 165060) | Freshwater microbial communities from McNutts Creek, Athens, Georgia, United States - 29-17 MG | ecosystem: Environmental > Aquatic > Freshwater > Creek | place: USA: Georgia | collected... | reverse complement strand
GGTCAGTCATCTAGTTGCTCCAGTGCGCGGCGGACAACGTTGGCAACATCTGCTGACAAGCGATCATCCGCAACAGCGGTGTCAATCGCAAGCAGCGCCTGCTCCTTCAAGCTCGGTTGCTTGGAGTGGGTCAAGGCGAATCGAGCACGTCGAACAAGTTCAGATTCGCTGGGGTCAAAGCTGTGGGTTTGGTCAAGCTCGCGTTCATATGCCGCGAGTAACTCAGCGCATAGCGTTCGGAAATCAGTCATCGAGCTGCTCCAGTGCGCGGCGAATAGTGTCAAAGTCCAAGTTCTGTTCCCTGGCGTTGTTAGCACCAGTAGCTATTGCGTGGAGTGCAATCAGTGCCTGCTCCTTCAAGCTCGGTTGCTTGGGGCGGCGGGCGGTGCGGATCACATCTGCAACATGAGGACCATTTACAAGACCCCAGGGCTGACTCTCTGCAAAAGCGCAGCACGCCTCCAGCTCCTGGTCTGCGCCCCATTGGGCAGCGCGGGTGGCAAGAAAACGCTCTGAATCAGCCAGCCCGCCACTAACCGTGCAGCCAAAGAATTCGCCAAGCCACTGCTGCATTAGCTCCGGCGGTGGGGTGATGGGGTGGGTCATGGCTTCGGCTGGCGTACTTCCCAGAAAGTGCTGATCTTTATCTCGGCTTCGCCCATGGCGACCGATAGTCGTTCAGCTGACTTGAGCTGTTCACGTTGCTCAAGGATGGATTCAGGGTAGACGTAGGACTTTTTAGATCGCCTGTTGATCTTGTAGTCGTTCCATTCCATCTTCTCCTCAGCTTCGCCCGCTTCCACCAGCTGATCCAATACGTCAAGGATTTGTTCTCGTCGAGCTTGGAGCGCTTTCTCACTGCGGGCAATGTCAGTCAGTTCGTTGAGGGTGTCTTTAAGAGAGGGCAAGGTGGACAAGAAGGGCGATAAGACCACAGGACCAGACGAAGAGAAGGATTTCGGAATTGCGTTGTTGGCGATGAAATTTGGCAAGTTGTTTGGATCGTTTTTGTCGGCTGTTGTAACGGTCACGAGATGTAGGAACAAAAGTTGGCAGGGTTGGTGCGTTCATTGTGTGAGAAGACAACTAACAATTTCGGCGGATGGGAATTGCTTAAGGAATGCGGCTTTGGCCTGTTCTTCGGTCATGCCTGTTGGCGTGATCCATTCGGTGACCTGCATTGCCTGACAGGGGTATGCCGGGCCAATGGGCACGTAGGTGATCCAGTAGGTCATGGCTCCACGCTGGTAGCTGTAGGTAGCGCTAGCGGCGCAGGGTCAAAAGGTGTGCGGCAGGGTGCCGCAGTGTGCTGTGGATTCATGGCTCATTTGCGGAGGGTCGCCCCAGACGGAAGGTAAGCTAGCCAGCCCTAGTCGTCAACCCCTATTGCAGCGAAGGGGTGCCGGGATTCCGATGGTCCGCAAAAACCTGCCCTGATTCCCCTTGCGGGTGTTGTATTCGGGCCATCCCGGCGAATACAGAGTGCCATGGGATGGGAGCCTCTGGGGCTAGGTGCGGCTAATTAGGGGCCTACCATGGCCGAAAACGCGCTGCGTACTGCTCACAGGCGTTGAGCCAGGCCTGCAGGCATTCGTCGGCGGTGTGGGTCTGGATCTCAAGCGTGCCAGGACGTGACCAAAGGGTGAGGCAACGCGTGATGTGCAGGCGGTAGAGGTCGCCGATCATCTCCACACCGGCGCCGAGCTGCGGTTTGGTGTCATATGGCTGGCTGGTCTTGCTGCTCTGGGTTTTCAGATCGGCAATGCCGTAGGAGCCATCCGGGAACTGGATCACAAGGTCAGCGGTGCCGGCGACGTTACGGCGGGTGCTGTAGGCCATGACTTCACTGCCGACCACCGTGATCCGATCCCAGAGCGGTGAGGCCAGGAGTGGTTCGATCCACTCGGCGTAGTCACCATGGGGCGGGGCTTCTAGGTCTGCTGGTGGGCTGGGGTTCCACCGTTGATTGACGAACACCTCCAAGACCTTGTGGATGGTGTTGCCCCTCGGTTCCCAGGTCGCTTTGGTCGCCATGATCGCCTCCATCTGTTTTTCGGTCTTGGTCACCGCTCCGATCAGTTGGGTGACACTTACTGGAAACGGCTGGCCGCTGGGGCTGAGGTATGTCCACGTCTGGCTGTCCCTCGTTAGCCCTAACGGCTGAAGCCAAATGGGGGATGGTGATGTTGTCGGCGACGACTTCGACGGTTTTGGGGCGGCGGAGCGGGTTGACATAGGGGCGAGGCGGGATGAAGTCAAAACCGAAGTATTTGTTTTTGCGGGCTTCAATGAGGTTTCGTTCGTAATCAGGGGAGGGGTAGTCCAACTGTTCAAGGGTCCAATAACCCTTTTCAATTCCGTGGCAAAGGATGGCCTGAACGTGAGATTGATCAAATAGGTTTTCCATAACTAGGGCTAGTAGACAAGGAACGCCATACGGCTACCGGGCGGCGGTTAGCGCAGGGGCGGTTGGTGGGCACCACGCGGTCGGTTTTGACGATCAGCCCATCCAATGCCGCAGCCCGCATCACGGCCCCCATGGCGCGGTGTTCCTGCGTGCGGAAGCCCAAGGCGTCAAGCTCCGCCCAAACGTGGTCAGAGGTGAACTCGCGACAGGTAGCGGCAAGATTGCGCACGATGCTGCAGGCCGCATCACGCCATGCGGTGTTGGCGTTATTCCAAGCGCGAGTCATGCCGTCCGCCTTGTTGGCCTCACCGTCTAAAGCCAGTGCCAGTTGCGTCACCATTTGACCCCCTGCAGCACGGGGTTCGTCACTGGCTCTTCTGACGGCAGCACCACCTGCCCTGGCACCGGCTGGGGGTTAAAGCGATCAGGGCGGGCCATGCGATCAGGCAGGTCCAGCTTCAGGCCCCATTCGATGTTTGCCCGGCCGTTCTCGTTCCTGAACACGTAGTTGAGCAGTTGGAGATCCAACGGCACGTCATCCGATGGGCAGGGGTCTAAGCGACGTTGCCCGGCGGCATACAGCCAGATCTCACGGGTCAGCTCCTGCTTTGCCTTCGCCGGAAAGGTGATCCACGCCAAGGCCATAGCGGAAGCGTCCCAGGGCTTGAAACGCGGCAAGGTGCGCGACAGCGCGTGCAACACCTCGGAAAACTCTTGCTCGGTGATCATGCGGCCCCCTCTTCGGTGCTGAACATGGCCAGAAATTTTTCGCGCTCGATGCGGTCGCGGGTGATCGAATCCACGTAGCCGGTCGACTGCCCCGAGCTAGCCCTAGCTGCAGGTGGCTCAAAAACATCGCCCCAGCCGCTTGCTATTGCCCGCTCCAAGGCTTCACGGCGCAGTTCAGGGGTCCACTCCCGCAGCTTGCGGCAAACGCGGTTCCAGACGCGCTCAGAGCGTGTTCCCTTCTTGGCCGCCCAGAACTCCGGTAACAGCTGCTGGCAGTCGAGCAAATCAGCAGGGACCAAATCGGCGTCAATGTGCCGTTTGCTGTAAGCATCCTTCTGCGCTCGTGAATTGGTGTCGTTGGCTTTTGGGTTGGTCCCACGCTCTCGCGGCGTCACCAGCAACTGATCAACTAACTGATCAATTTCAAAATTTGCGTGCTGGTTTTTTTTGGGTTCAAGAGATTGGTTAATTTTCGGTTGGTCAACAGCCTCAACAGCCGTTGACACCGTGACGTCTGAGTCAGACCGGCCTAGGTCTGAATCAAAATCCGAAAACCCTTTAGAGGTGTCTGGGGTTCCCGCACCGACACGGTACGCGGGTAGTCTACTAGCCCTGTCAAGTCCTAATAGATTTTGCTCGATTAGGTCGGCGCAGAATGCAGACAGGGACTGGCGTTTGGGCTTGTGGTGGGCCAGGTGTTCTAGCAGTTCTGGCTCCAGCGTCAAAGTGAGGCGGGGCATGTGTAAAAGATGCAGGGAGCAGCGCGGTGCTGCTACGCGATGAAATTAGCGGCGCCTAATCACCCTGCAACCCCCAGGGCTCAAATCCCACCTGGTCCCATGGGTCACGGTTCGATAGCAGGCGCTAGCCATCCAGCCATGGCACGGTTTAACTGGCTTCGGTGAGCAGTGGTTCCCGGCCTGGCCTTCTGGGGGTCAGGCTTTTTCTTGGCCGCAGCGCTGCAGATAAAAAGGCCCCGGTGGGGGCCGGGGCGATCAGGCGGCTTGGCCAGGCCAGCGCTTCGGAATTGGTTGCTTCCCATCCAAGGCATTCAGCGCCACCTCCAGCAGGTGGGCCGCCAGGTTGCTGGTGCTACGCCCCTGTTCATCGCTGAGGGTCAGCAGGTGCTGGCAAACGTGATGCGAGACGGTGATGGTGATGCGCTTAGGGCTGCGCGACACCCGTTGAAGTGAAGCGGTCATAGCGGTTCTCGGTTGATCCCAGCGGCTAGGTGCTGCTAGTAGACCGACAAAGAGTAGACCACGTTAGCCCTAATTGAACAGCTGCTACATATCTGCTGCAATCTGCGCCTCCTCCCGCAGTTGCGCCAACACCGCCAGCGCTTCGTTCAAATGGGCCGCAAAACGCTCCAGCCCAGGCTCCACCCACTCCGGCAGCGCATAGAACTCCCTACACCAGTCCAAGTCCGCCAGCGCTACCGCAACGCCCGTGCCCAGCTGCTCATCCCCTGCGTCCTGACCCAAGAGATCCACAAGCGTTTTCGGGCTAATCGGCTGGCTCTTAATCGCTGAAATCGCAGTCATGATGCGTGTTTTCGGTGAAAGTGGCGCGTCAGCAACACCAGTTGGCTAGTGATTGCTACAAACCACAGTAGGCTACGAGTCAAGTCCCCATGAAAATCGCCCTTTACGCCAGGGTTTCCACGGCGTCGGAAGAGCAGGAGAACGCCCTGGCGCAGCAGCTGGATAGGTTGCGGGCTGCGGCGGCTGGCTACGAGACGGTCGAGTTCATCGACGTGATTTCGGGGTCTAAGCACGAGCGGCCAGAGCTGGACAGGCTGATGGAGGCTTGCTACGCCGGCCAGGTGGATCGGGTGATTTGCACGCGGCTTGACCGAATGAGCCGAACCATGGCCCACGGGGCAGAACTGCTCACGTATTTCAGCGCGGCCGATACGCCAAGCCTTTGGGCGTTGGATGACTCGCTGGACTTGGCGACGGTGAGTGGTCGGATGTGCGCTTTGATGATCATTGCTTGGGCCCAAGCGGAGGTGGAGCGTTTAAGAGAGCGGGTGACCCATGGATGCGCATACCGGCGAAAGCGTCACATGCCAATGGGACCCAAAGCACCGTTTGGTTATCGGTTTAACAAAGAACGAACGAATTACGAATTGGATCCTGCGGCGGCTGATGTAGCGCGTGAGGTGATTGCTGATTTTATCGAGCATGGTGAGCTGAGATCAATTTTACGCAAGGTGCAGCAGCATGATCCATGCCCATGGACTAGTGCAACTGGTTTGCGGGGGTGGTTATTAAATCCAACGATTGCGGGCTATCGAGTGTATGGGCATGACGAAAGCTATCGAGACAAAAAGGGCAAACCATGTAAGCGACGATTGCGAGCGGGTGTGTATCAGACCATGGTTCCAAATTGCCACCCTGCTTTAATTAGTGAAGCAGATTTTGCCAAGGTAAGGGCCAAGTGTGATGAGCACAGGAACCGGCAGCGTAGCGGGCTTGTTAGGGGCTATGTGCGGGAGTTGACCAAGTTGGTCATGTGCAGCCATTGCGGTCATTACATGGCGTATCAGAAACATGTGCGTTTGGGCTGGGCCTATTTGCGGTGCAATTATTTTCCATGTCAATACAAGCGGCCAAACAGAATTAAGGTCGAGACTGTTAAGGAGGCTATTTGGGCAAAGTTGAAGGAGAACCGCGATGAGCTTTTGGCTTGCGCAATGGTGAGCATTGGTAAAGATGGTGGGCAGCTTGAGGCGGCCGAGAAATTAAGGCAACAAATCAAAAACCTTGAGGATATGAATGATCCAATGGTTCAGGACGCCATTGATAAAAAACGAGAGATGTTGCGAATGGAGTTAGAGCAATTTGCACATCGGGATGATCATGCAATCTCAAGTGTTGAGCTGAAACGGGCCTTGATGGATGAGGCGTTTTGGGTGATGGTGCGCAATGACCCGACCATGACGCGGCGGATTTTTGTAGAGCATGTAGACAAGGTGCTGGTACGGAACCGGAAGGTGGAGGCCATAGGGCTGCGCAGGGAGGCAGTGGCGCCTAGCGTTCAGCAGTGGTAGGCTACGGCTTAGCCTACTGAGACAAATGGATCACGACCGCTACAAGCACCCCCCGCTTGCCGCTCGTCAGCGTTTTGGTCGCACGCTCAACGCCTGGGTGATCCGTAACGGCTGGACCCACAGCACCTTTCACGAATGGGGCGAACAGGCCGGCTTCCCAGCGGTACGGGACAGCAGCTTCAACCGCCTGCAGAACGCCAAGACAGAGCAGCCCTCCCCGCTGACCTTTATTCAGCTGGCCATGGCCAACGCCCGCATTGCGGCGGGTGACTACAGCGGCATTAGTGACCGGCAGCTAAAGGACCGCCTGAAGGATTCCCAGCCGATCTGTGATGCCAGCGGCAAGCCATGGGGGGCCATGGAGTTCTTTGGCCATTTTGTGGGCGAACTCGAAGCGCCTGACAGCCTGCACCTCCCCGAACCGATCACCACTGAACAGGCCGCCCAGTTGAGCGAACAGCATTTGGAGCGCTTTGAAGCCATAGCCACGGCCAAGGGCCTGAAGCCACCGCAGGCTTGGCGCCAGCTAGAGCAGCATTGCGCCGGGTTGACTGGGGCCCAAAAGGACTTGCTGCGCAACGTGCTCAGCGGCTGGCACGTCTGGGATCCGGCCGAATGGGAGGCGATCTGCGCCAATGGCTCCGACCCTGTAGACGTTGCGCTAGCGACGTGGGAACAGGTGGTTGACGGCTAGGGAAGCCTAGCTTATGGTGCGCCGGTGCTGCAGATCCGCAGCATCCGTAAACCGCATCCATGACTGCCGAGTTGACGAAGGCGTTATGCGCCTTTCACCGTGATGTGTCCACGATTCACAAAGAGGCACATGCCCAATACGGCAAATATGCCGACCTGACGGCTGTACTCAGCACCGTTTTGCCTGCGCTGTCTAAGAACGGTCTTGCCGTTGTTCAAACTTTTGAACCCAGTGCAGAGGCAGAGCAGGTTTTGGTGACTTCGCTGCTGCACACCAGCGGTGAGCGTATTGAAAGCAGGCTGCCGTTGGTTGTTCCTAAAGGCCGGAATCCGCTGCATGACTGGGGCGGGGCAACCACTTACAGCCGTCGTTATGCGTTGCTTGCAATCTTATCTTTGGCGGCGGGCATTGAGGACGATGACGGCGACCACGCTGCCGAAACCTTGTCCGAACCTGTCAAATCGGCTAGCCCTAGCGAGCCTCCTGCTAAGCCGACTGGTAAACGCTTGAGTTCGCCCAATCCAGAGCGGTTGAGCAGCGAAGAAAAAGAACAGCTGGTTCAGGCCGTAGTGGCGTTGCCCCAGGGCCGTCGCGAAGCAGTAGTCGCGGCTTTCAAAAAGCGTTTTGCCATCCCAGAGAAGGCCAGTGCAGCTGACTACGTGAAGACGGCAGTCCATCGCGAATTTTTGCTCACCGAACTAAATGGCGCATCCAGCTAATGACCACATCCGACTTGCTCTCAAGCATGTATGCCGTGCCATTGAAGGCTATGAATCAACAGCAGCAGACGCTTATGCAGAAGCTGCATTTGATGCCCGCTTGGTCAACTTCGGCAACCACTGCGCCCATCGCGTCTTGCTCCAACGCATCAAACACGACCTGTCGTTACTCGATAGATCCGTATCTGCACCGGGTCTACTGGGTTCTGCGGAACAAGGAGGGTCTATACCTTGCAGCAATTAGCGGCACAGTGCTGCAGTGGGTCAAATCGCCAAATGATGTACCTACTGAGCTGCGCAGCTGTCGGCATGAAACCGTCAAATTACGATGGGCCGCTCTGCAAAACGTTCATGGGTTAGATATAGAAGGATTGTCCATTCAACCCATTGATTTCTATGCCCACCGATCCACGCCTCATCTTTGGTGCGCCTGAAATGACTAGCACTAGCAAGCCTCAGCGGCGCTATTACGGGCGAAGCGTGGACAGCCTGCAGATCAACTCTCGTCATCGTGAAGACGCCATGCGGTGTTTGGTTGAGCACGCCGAAAAGTATCTGCTGACGCCCAGCGGCGCGGTATCTGACTGCATTCGGCGTTATTTCAACCTGCCGCCTTTGTGATCCGTCCACAACATCAACAGTTCAATCAACTACAAAACCATGTCTGACTTTGCACCTGACGCTTTCACCCTTTGGTTTACCTGCAACCAAGACCGCAAAACAGAGGGGGCCTATTGGGCGTCTTCTGAAGTGCCGGTGGAGGAGATTGAAAAGCTCTACAACTGGGCACTGATGCAGGACCCGACCAAAAACGACAAGGGCCAACCCTGCGTCCAGCTGCGTGCCAGCCTGCGGCCTAAGACAAGCCGCGCCGGTAATGAGTATTTGCTGCTGGCGGTGAGTGACCAAAAGGCCAAGACCGAAACCACTAATCGGATTCCCTTCTGATGAACGCTTGCGATCCAAACGAACAGCAACAGCGGCAAGACCTGCTGGATGCCGCCTACCTGGCCGATGGCCGCGACCAACTTCCCGATGGTCACCCTCTCAAATCCACTTACACGGGCTTGGTGGAGAGTGAAGCCTATGCCGAGCTTGCTAAAGCCAAAGGGCAAACGCAGCCATCCTGATTACAACTGGGGTCAGCCTTTGACCCCTTCCTTATTCCCTTTCCCAAATTACCTTGGACTCTGTTGATTGGATTCTGCAGCAGTCACATAACTATCCCCTGCTGACTGCTGACCAAGAGATCATTTACGCCAGGCATATTCAGGCTTGGTTGCCATTACGCGACAAGGCAAACCCTTTGCCTACAGAAATGGGCGCTATTCGTCGCGGCAAACGCGCTTATGACACCTTTTTTCTGAGCAATATCAGGTTGGTGGTGTCGGTGGCTGGACGGTACACCAAGGTATCAGGCACCCTAGGAATGGACGATTTGATCCAAGAGGGGTTGATCGGTCTAGAACGTGCCATCGTAAAGTTTGATCCATCTAGGGGCTACAAGTTTTCCACCTACGCTTTTAACTGGATTCGGCAATCAATCAACCGGGCGATCAGCAACAAATCACGCTCGATCAGGATTCCCTGCGGTGGCATTGTCACAATCAAAAAGGCAATGGATTACATGCGGGAAGAAGAACGTGTGAATGGACGTGTTCCTAGCTTGCAGGAGGTGGCTGACCATTGCGGAATCTGCCTACATACGCTGCGCAACTACCTTCCCCATAGCTCTACGGTGATGAGTTTGGACGACAGGGTAAGGGGCACGAGTGCATTTGGTGAGCACAGCACCTATTTGGAATTGCTGTCTGATACACCAGTCGAGCCAACATACTTGGGCGAGATAGCCAACATTCGAGACCTGCTACCTGTGATTTTGGATGAGCTGCCGGCAGAGGATCAACAAATACTCAGACGCCGTTACTTAAGCGGCGAGGATCGCCCGGTGCCATTTGCCAAAATTGGCGAGGAGCTGGGCATGTCAAGGCAGGCTGCCAATCAACGTCATGACGCAGCGCTGCGCAGGTTACGGTTAAGGATCAATCGTTCGCCAATGCCTGCCGACATTCAAGCTCGGCAATGTGCCGCGTAGCACCACGAATGATCAGGTCTTGGTGCATGGTGAGCTGACACAGTTTTATTAGCATTTCTTTAGCCTGCTGTTCGGTGTATTGCTCTACAGCACGCCGTTGCCGTTCAAGTGTCAGAAAGTGCTCAGGCCCAGGCTTGGGCGTCATCCATTCACCCCAGGCCATACATACACCAAAGCGCTATTTGACGTTAGCCAGACCACTTGTAATTGTTTTTGCGATTGCCAGCAAGACAAAGCGTTAGTTGGTCCGGCCAGACTGAATGCGGCCGCCGTGGTCACCGTGTCAAAGCGTGAGTTCAACACGCCAATCAGAGAGCCTTGGAACGTGCTGATTCATCAGTCCCTAATGGCGATTGATCGGCACAACAGGCTGTGGTTTGACTCTGGTGAGGAATGGCACCTAGAACAGGCGCAAGTGTTACGTGGTTACGTGGCAAGCCTTAAAACATGGATCCATCGCAAAGAGGCGCAATGGACGAACCTGAAGTGATCAGTGTGATTGAGCGTGATGGCGGGACGATTGAAACGTTACTGCCGTTGCATGGTGAGATTTATTACCGCAGCTGCGTTGGTGGCATCTGTCGCTATAGCTCAGATTTGTGGCAGGCAGAAATGTATTTGAACCAGTTACTTGCTTTGTAACCATTGAGCGATTGCCCACTCGCGAGTGCTGGTCCAAAAGGGTTGCTGACGGAACCAGTCAATCCATGCTTTGTGTCCTTTTTGACTATTGCACATTAAACAACAGCTGACCAAGTTTTCACGAACAGTGAGACCGCCGTGGACTTTTGGAATGACGTGATCAAGTGTTGGGCTACGGCCTAATGAATCGCCGCAATATGCACATTCATAATTCCATGCCAAATGGATTTGATCACGCGCCGAGCGTCTAGTAACCAGCCTTGTCTCGTCAATGTGATGCTGTTCCACTGAGATCAGCCGGCAACGGGACAGCGTTGACTTCTAAATCAAGAATGTCGTCTTCGTTGCTGATAAACTCAGCGATGCGTGAATAAACATCGGCCGGCAGCTCATCGGGATCGGTGGCAGACCGCACGATCAGCTTTGCGCTGATTTCAACGATGAACGCCCGCATTAGCAGAGCGGCAGCCCATCAAACGGTAGCGGCAATGACAGAGCCAGCCGAAGGATCAGATTTAGGCAGCCTTAAGAAACGGCTTTATCCTTTGCTGGCAGTTACCACCAAATCGTGTTGATAGCGTCCTGTGACGGCATATGACCGTTCAGGGCTTCCGCTGATCAGCATGAACTTCAGTTGACCGATACGAAGGCCAGGCCAAATGGGCAGCGGGTGATACTGACGGGTGTTCTTCAATTCCAACGTCAGGCGTCCGCAATAGCCGGGGTCAGCCCAGCCCGCTTCCGCATGGTCCCAACCTTCCCTGGCACGGGATGACTTCAGGACAAACTGAGCGCCAACGTAGTCCGGCAAATGGCAGATCTCTTGCGTTTCACCCAAGAACCACTCGCCGGGGTGGATCATAAAAGGGTTGTCGGCGCTGTATTCACACAGACCAATGATTTCAAGGTTGGGGTTATCCTCCTGTTCAATCAGGATCCGATCACCAAGGCGTAAATCAAGACTGGCGGGGTTTAGCAGTTCTTCGTTAAATGGTGTAACCATGCCGTGCTGTTGACAAAGCCGGCGGATTTCGTGATCAGGAAGCAGCACAGGCCATCAATAATCCCACCTCACCCTAGGCCCGCCCTTCCGAATGCCGAGGTGAACAAAGCCTTTTGGCGCACCGTAGCCAACGCTATAGGGCCAGTTTTTATCGCACCAATCTTGAACGGCGTAAATGTCAGAACCATCAACGTAAAAGTCCACGGCACCCTCGCCCACATTGGCGTATAGATGCTCGCTGCTGCTGGCGCCACCAACGCTACGGTTAATGGCTGGCGGACGGTAGCCCGACGAAATCGTCACTCGATTGCCGCCAAATTGCGCACGCACGCGCTCCAAAAACTGCGCCAGCTTTAGCGCTGTATCGCACTGGTGTTGATACTCAAAACGTCGGGCAGGATCGCCCAAGGCAAATTCACCAGCCGTGAAGTGAGGCGTAACCTTAAAGCTAAATGGAGATTCAGGGGTGAACATGGCTGACAGAGGAGCCATGGTTTGACGCACCCGGCCCCACAGATCACCTTCGGCTAAGCGCCGACGTTTTAAGCCAGCCTCTACGGCTGATCCTGGGTTTCTGTACAGCAACAGCGCGTCTGGAACCTGATCCCATTGCTTGTCATGCAGTACGCGAGTGATGGTCCCAAATCCTGAAGCGCCAAAAAAGTTTGGCCCAAGATTGAAGGCAAAGCTGATCAGCGCAGATTTTTGGTTGGCATTCATCTCGCCCCAATATGGAATCCGTTTTGCCAATGCTGCAGCAGTGCGGTCAATTTCAAGCCGCAACATCTGATCGGCTTCTACCTGCGTGATTACTTCACCAGGACGCACGAGGCTGCCATCGGGATAGCGGGTGCAGCCGACGCCAATGGTCCATGGCTCACCGCCCGTCAACGGGTCAGGGTAGGCCTGTAGCCGGCAACCTTCGAACTCCTTGATGATCCTGAGGGCTGCGCTCAGGTCGTCTTGCTTGGGGTCTGTGCTCCAAGTCTTGAACCATGGCCGATCACGCCGCATTGCAGCGGCATAGCCGTTTACCTTTAGGTCTTCCTCCAACTCACTGATTGCTGCTAGTTGGTGCGGAAGGTTACGGTTAAAGCGAAACAGCTGCTCAAGGGTAATCGGCGCAGGGTTTGCCATTGCTCAACGCTTGACTAACGGAGTAATCACACCAGCCAACAGCTCAATGGCGCGGTAGACCTTGACGCCCATACGGCTGATGTTGTCCAACGCCTCATCGTCTTTTGGGGTTGGCGTCAGGTTCACAACGGCCAAGGCAAGACCGTGCGCAGCAACGACAATCGCAATGAAATCTGGAAGGTGGCGCATGACGTTAAATACGCGTCCCTATCAGGCTAGTTCTTCATTTCCAGCACTCTCACGCGCTGATCTAACTGGATGATTTGTTCTCTAGTGTCGTTTTTTAGCTCTTCTACAGCTTTAGTCATCTGTTGAACAGTGGCCTCAACTCGTGCCGACTGCACCTGCAGGGAAATAAGCAGTGCGCCAATGGCCAACATGCCTGCTGCCAAGGCCGTAGGAAGGGATGCGGTCAGGATGTTGCCGACCGAATTTTTCTCGTCATCCATGGCAGCCAAAGCCCCATCGCATCGTAGCGATAGCTAGGCCTAGCGCCCTTGACCGCGATAGCGTTTTTGTTTGCCGTTGCGGCTGGTTGCGCTGAGTTTGGTGTGGAGTGAACGACCTTGACGGGAGCGCTTTGGCTTGCCGGGGATGTGTTCAACACGGGCCACGCCGGTCTTGCTGCGGACCGCCATTAGCCTTCGTAGATGATATTCACCGAGCCTGCGTCGAACGCGTCAGTGCCGTTCACGGTGGTGATGCGGATCATGTTCAGCGCACCGCTGATCGTTACATCGCCGCCGCCGGTGGCCACCTGCGTGGTCGAGTTCTTGACCGCATGACTGGAAATCCACAGGTTGCCGCTGACGTTGGTCAGCACCATATGGCCGGACGTGACGCTGGTGGCCGCTGCACTCTGGTTCAAGGCAAAGCCGGACGTGCTGCTGAGACCAGCGGTTCCGTTGGATTGGTTGATGTTGTTGCTGGTTGAGACGTAGCCAGTGGTCGTCGGACTGCTACCAGTGCCGATCTGAACCAACAGTTGGCTCGTGCCGTTGGTCGATACACCAGCAAACGCGATCGTGACCCGCTTGGCCCAGTTCGGTATGCCGGTAAAGTCAATGCTGGTGCCGCTGGTGCTGTTCTGCGCAGTCCCTTGAACGGCACGGAAATAGGACGTGCCGTCCTGAAACGCCATGCTGCCGAGCATGGAGTTCATCGGCACTTGGTTGAGGCCGGTTCCAACGAGTTTTGGCATCAGACGTTACCTGCGAAGACGCGGACGGGG
>Ga0213922_1000756_pt1 | contig 13720 bp, 10 predicted proteins | sample McNCre2917MG_FD_165060 | JGI IMG/M metagenome (GOLD analysis project Ga0213922, IMG submission 165060) | Freshwater microbial communities from McNutts Creek, Athens, Georgia, United States - 29-17 MG | ecosystem: Environmental > Aquatic > Freshwater > Creek | place: USA: Georgia | collected... | reverse complement strand
GCCATTGCCACTGCACCCGGTCGAGGGGCCGTGGGCATTGTGCGGGTGAGCGGCAAAAACTTGGCAGCGTTGGTTCAAGCCTTGTGTGGGCGAACACTCAAGCCTCGCGAGGCTACCTATTTGCCTTTGCTCGATGAGGGCGGTGTGCCGATTGACCATGTGTTGGCCTTGCACTTTCCGGGCCCCAACAGTTACACCGGCGAGGATGTGTTGGAGTTGCAAGCCCACGGTGGCCCGGTGGTGTTGCAGCTCATCTTGGCGCGTTGCCTGCGCGCGGCCGCCACGTTGAATGAGCAGAACAAACCATTGCTCAGAGGCCTGCGCTTGGCACAGCCGGGCGAGTTCACGCAACGTGCGTTTTTGAATCACAAACTCGACTTGGCTCAAGCCGAGGCCGTGGCCGATTTGATTGATGCCAGCACCGAAGCCGCCGCACGCGGGGCTAGTCGTTCGCTGGCGGGGGCGTTCTCAAACGAAATTCATCAGCTTCGTGATGCACTCATTCATCTGCGCATGTTGGTTGAAGCCACGCTGGACTTTCCTGAAGAAGACATTGACTTTTTAAAGCAAGCCGATGCACAAGGGCAACTCAATCGCTTGCAAGACAACTTGGTCCGTGTGATGGCCCAAACCAAACAAGGCGCGTTGTTGCGCGAAGGTATACGCGTGGTCATTGCTGGCCAGCCGAATGCGGGCAAAAGCTCGCTGCTCAACGCGTTGGCGGGTGCTGAATTGGCCATCGTCACGCCCATTGCAGGTACCACGCGCGATGTGGTGCAACAAACCATTCAAATCGAAGGCGTGCCCTTGCACGTGGTGGACACCGCAGGCTTGCGCGAACACCCTGATGTGGACGAGGTGGAGCGCATTGGCATCGCCCGCGCATGGGACCAAATTGGCCAAGCCGATGCGGTGTTGTTCTTGCACGACCTCACCCGCAAAGACGACGCAACCTATGCCGCCGCAGACGCGCAAATTGAACAAGCCCTGCAAGACAAGTTAGACGCCCATGTGCGCGTGTTGCACCTCTGGAACAAAGCCGATGCAGGCCACGTGACGACGACGCAGCCGAGCCAAGACGCAGGCGCGGTAGCAACGCACATCACCCTGTCGGCCAAAACCGGAGATGGTTTGCCTGCCCTGCGCCAACAACTGCTGAACGTGGTGGGTTGGCAAGGCGGTAGCGCCGAAGGCATGTTCATGGCGCGCGAACGCCATGTGCAGGCTTTGCACGAGGTGGACGAGCACCTCATGCAGGCGAACGCGAGCTTGCAGGCCCAAGTGCCCGCACTCGATCTGCTAGCCGAAGAGTTGCGCCTGAGCCAAAACGCGCTCAACACCATCACGGGCGAGTTCACGCCGGATGATTTGCTGGGTGTGATCTTCTCGAGCTTTTGCATCGGCAAATAAGCTCACCCCGCCGATAAAATGACCGCATGACCCAAAAACATGCACACACCACCGGCACACCCGTGCAGGCGGATGACCAGCGTATCTTGCAACTGGCCCACGACACGTTAGACATTGAAGCCGAGGCCGTTCGCCATTTGCGCAACGGTTTGTCGCCGAGCTTTGTGCAGGCCGTGCGCGCCGTTCTCAAAGTCACTGGGCGCGTGGTGGTGATGGGCATGGGCAAGAGCGGTCACGTGGGCCGCAAGATCACCGCCACATTGGCCTCGACCGGTACGCCCGCCATGTTTGTGCACCCAGCCGAAGCCAGCCATGGCGACCTCGGCATGGTCAAAGACACTGACCTCGTGATTGCGATTTCAAACAGCGGCGAAAGCGATGAGCTAGCCGCCATCATTCCTGTACTCAAACGTCAAGGCGTGCCACTGGTGGCGCTTACCGGCGGGGCGCAATCCACATTGGCCAACCATGCCGACATCGTGCTCAACACAGGCGTGTTGAAAGAGGCATGCCCACTCAACCTGGCCCCCACCGCCAGCACCACCGCACAAATGGCGATGGGCGATGCGTTGGCGGTTGCTCTGTTGGATGCCCGTGGTTTCAAAGCCGAAGACTTCGCACGCTCACACCCCGGTGGTGCGTTGGGCCGTCGCTTGCTCACCCACGTGAGCGATGTCATGCGTAGCGGCGACGCTGTGCCAAGCGTGTTGCCAACGGCGACCTTCAGCGACTTGATGCGCGAGATGAGCGCCAAAGGGCTGGGTGCATCCGCCATCGTGGACACCAACCAAAAAGTCTTGGGCATCTTCACCGATGGTGATTTGCGCCGCTTGATTGAAACCGGCACCGACATGCGCCAACTCATGGCGCAGCAAGTGATGCACGCCAACCCCCGCACGGTGCGCGCAAGCGCCTTGGCCGCCGAAGCCGCCGAACTGATGGAGTTGCATCGCATCACCAGCGTGTTGGTGGTGGACGAGCAAGGCATTTTGTGTGGCGCAATCAACACCAACGACCTGATGCGCGCGAAAGTCATTTGATGAGCACACACACACCCGCCCTGAACTTTGACCCCGCTTTGTTGTTGCGCGCACAAGGCGTGCGCGTGGCGTTCTTTGACGTGGATGGTGTGCTCACCGATGGCGGCCTGTTGTTCACGGAACAGGGCGAAACCATCAAGCGGTTTTGCACACTCGATGGACATGGCTTGAAGATGTTGCAAAAAGCAGGCATCACGCCTGCGGTCATCACGGGCCGCGACAGCGCCCCTTTGCGTACGCGGCTCAACGCCCTAGGCATCACGCACGTGCGTTACGGCACCGAAGACAAGGCACCTGCCGCACAAGAAATTTTGAACGAACTCGGGCTTGATTGGTCACAGGCGGCGCACATGGGCGATGATTGGCCCGACATGGCCGTCATGACGCGTGCGGCCTTTGCTTGTGCACCAAGCAATGCGCACATTGAAGTCAAAGCGGTGGCGCATTTCGTCACCGAGCGCGAAGGTGGGCATGGTGCAGTTCGTGAGTTGTGTGACTTGCTGTTGGTCGCCAGTGGCCGTTATGCAGACTTGCTGCGAGGTTACGTCGCGTGAGTGCAGTCACGCCGGTGTCGATGGCCCTACGCTTGCGCCGGGTGTGGGACCGTGTGGCGGTTTATTTGCCGCTGTTGCTCATGGGCGTGATGGCCATGAGCACTTATTGGCTGGTGCGCAGTACGCCTAGCCTCGGTGAGGCCGAGCTAGAGGCTGCACCGCGCCACGTGCCCGACTATTTCATGCACGAGTTCTCGGTCAAAGTGTTTGGCGCCGATGGCAAACTCAAAAGCGAAATCGTGGGTGTGAAGGGGCGGCACTTTCCAGACACAGATACGTTAGAAATTGATCAGCCACGCATTCGCATCTTGGGTGCCGAAGGTCGCATCACCACGGCTGTTGCCGCGCGCGGCTTGATCAACGCGGACGGCTCCGAGGCTCAGTTGTTTGATAAAGCCGTGGTGGTTCGCGAGGCGAGCACCAATGTGCAAGGTGTGGTGTCGCCGCGCAACGAGTTGCAGAGCGACTTTCTGCATTTGTTTGCCAACACCGAGCAGGTCCGCTCACACCTGCCCGTTGTCTTGGTGCGCGGTACGGGGGACCGGTTTACCGCGCAAGACGGCATTGACTTTGACAACCTAGATCAAGTCATGCAGCTCACGGGCCGCGTGCGTGGCACGCTGTTGCCGCCAAAAGACAAAGACAAGAAATAAAAAAGGCTCCCGAGGGAGCCTTTTGATTTGCAGTGAAGCAGATCGATCAGTAGCTGTTGCCACCACCGAAACCGCCGCGACCACCACCGCCGCCTTCACGACGACCACCGCCGTTGCCGCCACCGCCGTAGGGGCTACGGAAACCACCGCCGCCGCCTTCACGACCGCCACCGCCGTAGCCGCCACCACCACCGAAACCACCGGTGCGGGGAGGGCGTGGCTCCATGGGGCGAGCTTCGTTCACCACGAGGCTACGACCACCCAAAGGTGCGCCGTTCATGCCTTCGATGGCAGCTTGCGCTTCAGCATCGCTGCCCATTTCGACGAAACCAAAACCTTTAGAACGGCCTGTGTCGCGCTCCATCATCACTTTGGCGCTGGTCACAGAACCAAATTGACCGAAAGATTGCTCGAGGTCGTTGTCACGTACCGAGTATGGCAAGTTGCCAACGTACAGTTTGTTGCCCATGAAAGGGACTCCTTAAAACACATAAAACTAAGCGATGGAGTCCCGAACCGAAACTGACCGATCACCAAACACAACTTCATCTGTGACATGCACCGACGAAGCTGCGGCCATTATGGAGCACAAGTTGACTAAATAACCAAGCGTTTACCTGTATTTAACGCAATTCATGCCCCAAAAACCACAACCCAAGGGCTTACCAACTCACTTCACGGTCAGGCGACGATGTGATTTTGTGAACGGTCAAGTCAGCACCTTCAAACTCTTCTTCTTGGCTCATGCGCAAACCGAGCGTCATTTTGAGAACGCCGTACACGATGAAGCCGCCAGTCAACGCCCAAGCCACACCCATGGCTGTACCGGCCAATTGCGCTGTGAAGTTGATGCCGCCAATGCCGCCCATCGCCTGCGTGCCAAAAATGCCAGCGGCAACGCCGCCCCACGTGCCGCATAAACCGTGCAAAGGCCATACGCCCAACACGTCGTCAATGCGCCACTTGTTTTGTGTGAGTGTGAACATCACCACAAAAATGCCACCAGCCACGGCGCCCACCACCAACGCGCCCATGGGGTGCATCAAGTCAGAGCCTGCACACACGGCCACCAAACCAGCCAAGGGGCCGTTGTGTACAAAGCCAGGGTCGTTCTTGCCCATGATGAGGGCGACCAAGGTGCCGCCTACCATCGCCATCAACGAGTTCACGGCGACCAAGCCAGAAATCTTGTCGAGGGTTTGTGCGCTCATCACGTTGAAGCCAAACCAGCCCACGATCAAAATCCAAGCGCCCAAAGCGAGGAACGGAATGCTTGAGGGTGGGTGTGCAGAAATCGCGCCGTCTTTACGGTAACGGTTGCTGCGTGCGCCGAGCAACAGCACAGCGGGCAACGCAATCCAACCGCCGACGGCGTGCACCACCACAGAGCCCGCGAAGTCGTGGAACTCATCACCGGTCAATGCTTTGATCCACGCCTGAAAACCGAAATGTTGGTTCCAAGCGATGCCTTCGAAGAAGGGATACACAAAGCCAACGATCACCGCCGTGGCGATCAGCTGGGGCCAAAACTTGGCGCGTTCGGCAATACCGCCCGAGATGATGGCGGGAATGGCCGCAGCAAACGTCAGCAAGAAAAAGAACTTCACCAACTCGTAGCCGTTTTTGTCGGCCAAGGATTCCGCGCCCATCATGAAGCTGGCGCCATAAGCCACGCCGTAGCCCACCACAAAGTAAGCGAGTGTGGACACACAGAAGTCCACCAAAATTTTCACCAGCGCATTCACTTGGTTTTTGCGACGAACCGTGCCCAGTTCTAAAAATGCGAAACCTGCGTGCATGGCGAGCACCATGATGGCGCCGAGCAGAATGAACAAAGCATCTGCGCCCTGTTTGTGTGCATCCATAAGTTAATCCTTGGAGTTTTGTTTTATTTTGGTGCGTTTTTGCACCCTTGTTTTGATATGCACCGGATGTATGCAAAAAATGCACCAAAGGGCGTAAGGCGACATCGGCGTATCTTTGACGGGCTGCTCCAAGCCAGCCCTTGCCGTGTTTAACGGTGAGATGTCCCGATAACGCGCACCATTTCCAAACACTTGTTGGAATAGCCCCACTCGTTGTCGTACCAGCTGACGATTTTGATGAAGGTGCCGTCTAGCGCGAGGCCCGCATCGGCGTCAAACACTGACGTGCAAGGCTCGCCACGGAAGTCGGTGGAGACCACTTTTTCGTCGGTGTAGCCCAGCACGCCTTTGAGGGCGCCTTCGCTTTGTGCTTTCATCTCTGCACAAATCTCTTTGTATGTCGCTTCAGTATTCAGCTCCACCGTCAAATCAACCACCGACACATCGGAGGTCGGCACGCGGAACGCCATGCCCGTGAGCTTGCCCTTGACTTCGGGAATCACCACGCCCACAGCCTTGGCCGCGCCAGTGCTAGACGGGATGATGTTTTCCAAAATGCCGCGCCCGCCGCGCCAGTCTTTGTTCGATGGGCCGTCCACCGTTTTTTGAGTGGCGGTGGTGGCGTGCACGGTGGTCATCAGTCCGCGCTTGATGCCCCACTTGTCGTTTAGCACTTTGGCCACGGGGGCCAAGCAGTTGGTCGTGCACGAGGCGTTGGAGATGATGGGTTGGTCCGCGTACGTGGCGTGGTTCACGCCGTACACAAACATGGGCGTGTCGTCTTTGGAAGGGGCTGACATCAGAACCTTCTTGGCACCTGCGGCCAAGTGCTTTTCGGCGCTGGCGTGGTCCAAGAAGAGGCCCGTGGATTCCACCACCACATCGGCGCCCACTTCGTTCCATTTCAAGGCCGCAGGGTCGCGCTCTTGGGTAAGGCGAATGCGTTTGCCGTTGACAACCAAGTGGTTGCCGTCGACCGACACCTCGCCCTGAAAGCGCCCGTGCACGCTGTCGAACTTGAGCATGTACGCCAAGTAGTCGGGCTCTAACAAGTCGTTGATGCCGACCACTTCGATGTCGTGGAAGTTTTGAATGGCGGCGCGAAACACCATGCGTCCGATGCGGCCAAAGCCGTTGATGCCGATTTTGATGGTCATGTTCAGTCTCCTTAGATGGCTTGATTCTATGAAACTTTGTTACATGATTTCAAGATAAATGCTGTATTTTTTTTACCTGCGAGAAATGAATAGACGAAAAAAAGCGCCCGAAGGCGCTTTGGGGTGGGTGCGTTCAAAGACGTTATTTCTTTTTGGCCACCACGCGGATCATCTCCAAGCACTGCTTGGCGTAGCCCCACTCGTTGTCGTACCAAGCCACGATTTTCATGAAGCTCTTGTCCAACGCGATGCCCGCAGTGGCGTCAAACACGGAGGCGCAAGGTTCACCGCGGAAGTCGGTGGACACCACTTTTTCGTCGGTGTAGCCCAGCACGCCTTTCAAGGCGCCTTCGCTTTGTGCTTTCATTTCGGCGCAGACCTCTTCGTAGCTGGCTTCTTTTTCCAACTCGATGGTCAAGTCGACCACGGACACGTCAGACGTGGGCACGCGGAAGGCCATGCCGGTGATTTTCTTGTTCACTTCTGGAATCACCTTGCCGACCGCTTTCGCTGCGCCAGTGCTGGACGGGATGATGTTTTCCAAAATGCCGCGACCACCGCGCCAGTCTTTACGTGATGAGCTGTCCACCGTGGCTTGGCTGGCGGTGGCGGCGTGGACGGTGGTCATCAAACCGCGCTTGATGCCCCATTTGTCGTTCAACACCTTGACCACGGGGGCCAAACAGTTGGTGGTGCAGGATGCGTTCGAGATGATGGCTTCGCCCGCGTATTTCTTGTGGTTCACGCCGTAGACGAACATGGGGATGCTGTCCTTAGAGGGAGCAGAAATCACCACTTTTTTAGCGCCTGCATTCAAGTGCATTTGGCTGGTGGGCTCGGTCAGGTAGTGGCCCGTGCACTCGAGCACGATGTCCACGCCCAGGGTGCCCCATTGCAGGTTGTGTGCGTCACGCTCGTGGGTGAGCTTAATTTTTTTGCCGTTGACGATCAACGCGTCTTCGGTGTGTTCCACCGTGCCATCAAAGCGGCCGTGCACGCTGTCGTACTTGAGCATGTAGGCCAAGTAGTCAGAGGGCTTGGGGTCGTTGATGCCGACGATTTGGATATCGGAGTAGCCGTGCTTCAGTGCTGCGCGAAGGGCCAAACGGCCGATGCGGCCGAAGCCGTTGATGCCAACTTTGATGGTCATGGTGGAGCCTTAGGGAGGAAGTTAAAAACTTGTGTGCGATCAAGCCTGCTTTTGCAGCGCGGCTTGAACGGTGTCGGCCACGTTTTCAGGCGTGAAACCGAAGTGTTTGAACAGAACTGGTGCAGGGGCTGACTCGCCGTAGCTGTCGATGCCCACCACGGCGGACACGCCGTATTTCCACCAGCCGTCGGTCGAGCCCATTTCCACGGCGATGCGGGGCACGCCAGCGGGCAACACGGCGGCTTTGTAGGCCACGCTTTGACGGTCGAAGGTGGTCGTGCTGGGCACAGACACCACGCGCACGGCAATCTTGCGCTCGGCCAACAAAGCTTGCGCTTTCATCGCCAATTGCACTTCAGAGCCCGTGGCCATGATGACCGCTTGCGCCTTTTTCTTGATGCCCACTTCGCTTGGCTCAGCCAGCACGTACGCACCTTTGTTGATGGCATCGAGGCCCGAGATGTCGCCCGCGGTTTTGTGCGGGGCTGCATCACCTTTTGGCAAATATGGCAAGTTTTGACGGCTCAACAACAAGGCCGTTGGGCGATTGGCGTTTTGCAAAGCCACAGCCCAAGCCACAGCGGTTTCTGCTGTGTCGGCGGGGCGCCACACGTCGAGGTTAGGAATCAAACGCAACGAAGCGGCGTGTTCGATGGATTGGTGGGTCGGACCGTCTTCGCCCAAACCGATGGAGTCGTGGGTGAACACATGCACCACGCGCTGCTTCATCAACGCGGCCATGCGGATGGCGTTGCGCGAGTAGTCGCTGAAGGTGAGGAAGGTGCCGCCGTAAGGGATGAAGCCGCCGTGCAAGGCCACGCCGTTCATGATGGCGGCCATGCCGAATTCGCGCACGCCGTAGTTGATGTGGCGGCCGCCTTGGCCAGCTTCGTTCTTCACTACGTGGCCTGCCGCGTCAAAGCGCAGGTTGGGCGTGGACTTGGTGTTGGTCAGGTTTGAGCCGGTCAAGTCGGCGCTGCCGCCCAAAAGTTCGGGCAAGGCGGCGGTGAACGACTCCAAAGCCAATTGGCTGGCCTTGCGGCTGGCCACAGTTTCGGCTTTGGTGTGAGCACCGATGACGGTGTCGACCACGGTTTGCGCAAAGTTCTTGGGCAACTCGCCCGCCATGCGGCGCAGCAATTCTTTGGCCAATGCGGGGTGTGCGGCTTTGTACGCGGCGAAAGCGGTTTTCCACTCTGCCTCTTGGGCCTTGCCTTTGGCTTTGGCGTCCCAATCGGCGTACACCTCGGCAGGTACTTCAAACGGGGCGTGGTTCCAGCCGATGGCGGCGCGTGTCAACGCAATCTCTTCAGCGCCCAATGGTTCGCCGTGGGCTTTGGCGGTGTCAGCGCGGTTGGGGCTGCCTTTGCCGATGCTGGTTTTACACACGATGAGCGTGGGCTTGTCTGTGCTCAGTTTGGCGCTGGCAATGGCTTGGCTCACCACTGCGGCATCGTGGCCGTTGATGGGGCCAATCACGTTCCAGCCGTACGACTTGAAACGCTCAGGCGTGTTGTCAGCAAACCAAGGGGCCACTTGGCCGTCGATGGAGATGCCGTTGTCGTCGTACAAGGCGATCAGTTTGTTCAGCTTCCATGCGCCGGCGAGTGAGCACGCTTCGTGGCTGATGCCTTCCATCAAGCAACCATCGCCCATGAAGACGAACGTGTTGTGGTTCACCACGTTGTGGCCGTCACGGTTGAATTCAGTGGCCAAGAGTTTTTCGGCCAATGCCATGCCCACCGCGTTGGTGATGCCTTGGCCCAAGGGGCCGGTGGTTGTCTCGACGCCAGGGGTCACGCCCACTTCGGGGTGGCCAGCGGTTTTGCTGTGCAACACGCGGAAGTTTTTCAACTCGCTCATGGGCAAGTCGTAGCCGGTGAGGTGCAGCAATGCGTAAATCAACATCGAGCCGTGGCCGTTGGAGAGCACAAAACGGTCGCGGTTCAACCACTGAGGGTTGGTCGGGTTGTGGTGCAGATGCTCGCCCCACAAAGCGACGGCCATGTCGGCCATGCCCATGGGCGCGCCAGGGTGTCCTGAATTGGCTTGTTGTACAGCGTCCATTGCCAAGGCGCGAATTGCGCTGGCCATTTGTTGGGTGTTTGCCATGTCAGGCGGCTCCGGTGGGTATGTGAGGGAAAACCACGATTTTAGCGGCCCGCGCTACACAAGCCTGACGGCTGGCTACACTGCCTGTCGATGACGAAAACCCCTGTTTCTGCACCCCTTGCCCAGCCCTGCACCGCCCTGCTTTTGGCGGCGGGCCGTGGCGAACGCATGCGCCCACTGACCGACGCCACGCCCAAACCCCTGTTGCCCGTGCGCGGCAAACCCCTGATGCAATGGGCCATGGAAGGCTTGCAGCGCGGTGGTGTGCGCGATTTGATCATCAACACCGCGTGGTTGGGCGCGCAAATTCCGCAGCACTTTGGCGCCACATTTGAGGCGCCGGGCCAAGCGCCCATGCGCCTGCACATCTCGCAAGAAGGCGTGGACTTTGGCGGCGCACTAGAAACCGCGGGCGGCATTGCCCGTGCCTTGCCTTGGTTGGCCGACACGTTTTGGGTGGCCGCGGGCGATGTGTTTGCGCCTGAGTTTGAGTTTTCGCCCGAAGCGTTTGCGCGTTTCCAAGCCAGCCCGCAGCTGGCACACCTGTGGCTGGTGCCCAACCCCGCGCACAACGTGGGTGGCGATTTTGGTGTGTCCCCAACGGGTTTGGCGTTGAACTTGCCGAAGTTGACACCGAGCGAGTTGGCCTCCATGCAAGCCGCGCACGCGGCTGTGCGCAGCCCTGCACAGCCCCATGTCAGTGCCGCGCCGCAACCGCGCTACACCTTCAGCACCATTGCTTTGTACAAGCGCGCCTTTTTTGATGCTGCGTGGTGCGACATTCCCGCGGGCAACCCCGCAGGCGTCAAAGCCCCGCTGGCCGCCATGTTGCGCGCCGCGATGGACCAAGGCGCCGTGAGCGCATCGCTCTACACCGGCGCGTGGACCGATGTGGGCACGCCCGAGCGCTTGGCGCAACTCAACGCCGTTTGAACAAGGTAAGACATGACCAAAGCCATTGCCCACGCCCACCTCTACGCCGCGCGTCGCGCACGTCTGGCCGCTCAACTTGGCCGCGAGCAAGGCGAAGGTGGCGTCGCCATCATCCCCACCGCGCCCGAGCAGCAACGCAACCGCGACAGCGACTTTGCGTATCGCCACGACAGTTACTTTTATTACCTGACCGGTTTCACCGAGCCCAATGCGTGGCTCGTGTTGGACGCATCAGGCCACAGCACCGTGTTTTGCCAACCCAAAGATGTGGAGCGCGAAATTTGGGACGGCTACCGTTTGGGCCCTAACGCCGCTGTCGATGCGCTGGGCGTGAACGCCGCACATTCTGTGGCCGAGTTGGACAAACTGTTGCCCAAATTGCTGGAGAACCAGCACACCGTTTGGTACCCGTTTGCGACGCACAAAGGTTTGGAAACACGCGTGGACGGTTGGCTCAATGCCGTGCGCGCGCGTGTGCGCTTTGGCGCGTTGTGCCCCGCGCAACAACGCGATGTGTGCGGTCCGTTGGACGAAATGCGCCTCATCAAAGACGCGCACGAACAAGACGTGATGCGCCGCGCCGCGCAGATCAGCGCACAAGCCCACATCCGCGCCATGCAAGCCAGTGCGCGCATGTTGCGTGCGGGCCAAGACGTGCGCGAGTACCACCTAGATGCCGAGTTGCTGCACGAGTTCCGCCTGCACGGTTCGCAGTTCCCTGCCTACACCTCCATCGTGGCCGCGGGTGCCAACGCCTGCGTGCTGCACTACCGCGCCGATGTCGCGCCTGTGCGTGATGGCGAGTTGGTATTGATTGACGCGGGCTGCGAGCTCGATGGCTATGCCTCCGACATCACCCGCACCTTCCCCGCCAACGGCAAGTTCACCGGCCCGCAACGCGACCTGTACAACTTGGTGCTCGCCAGCCAAGACGCCGCGGTGGCAGCAACAAAAGCCGGCGCACGTTTCAACGACCCGCACGATGCAACGGTCAAGGTGCTGGCGCAAGGTTTGTTAGACCTTGGTTTGCTCAACAAAGACAAACACGGCAACGCGCAAGACGTGATCGACAAACGCGCGTATTTTCAGTTTTACATGCACCGCACAGGCCACTGGTTGGGCATGGATGTGCACGACTGCGGCAGCTATGTGGAGCCGACCGAGCTGGGCCAAGTGAGCGAGCGCAAAGATCCGTTGTCGGGCGAGACCATCGTCAATCGACCCAGCCGCATCTTGCAGCCAGGGATGGTGTTGACCATCGAGCCGGGCTTGTATGTGCGCCCCGCAGAGGGTGTGCCCGAGGCGTTTTGGAATTTGGGTATTCGCATTGAGGACGACGCCATCGTCACTTCTGAAGGTTGCGAGCTCATCACGCGTGGGGTGCCGGTTGCGGCTGACGAGATTGAAGCTCTGATGCGTTCTTGATCGTTTGTGCGCTGGTGATTTTTGGCGTTGACGTGGCGGCGAGGTGTGGGTGGCGTGAGCCCGCCCTCCTCAGAGTCTGACGCCTCGATTGCGTCGGTCGGGCTCACGCCACCCACACCTCTTGTTCAACAGAAATATTTCGAGCGCCAACTTCTAGCTTTGGGGTGAGGCGGTGCGTGCGGAGGCGCCATTCTGGCGCGCAGCGACAGTAAGCCGTAGTGCGTACCGCCTCGCTCCAAAGCGGCAGCAACGCCAACGGCAGATGCACGCAATTGGGTGAACCAACCGAGCTGGCTTTTGCGAATAAGTAAAAACCATTGCCACCTGCATACGCACATCCACGGACAAAGTGCCCTAGACACAGGCCTAAAATGAATTCACAAGCCAAGGCGGTGTGCTTTTGCAAAGCACAGCCGCCTTTTGCATAACAAGGAGATTTCTATGGGTTCTAACCACTCACACAACAGCGCTGAAGCACGCGCCGAATTGCGCCGCGCTGCGCTCGAATACCACGAGTTTCCCACCCCCGGCAAAGTGGCGATTCACGCGACCAAGCAGTTGGTCAACCAACACGATTTGGCCTTGGCCTATTCGCCCGGTGTGGCTGCACCTTGTGAAGAGATCGTCAAGGACCCTAACAGCGCTTACAAGTACACCAGCAAGGGCAACTTGGTGGCCGTGATTTCCAACGGCACAGCCGTGTTGGGCTTGGGCGACATTGGCCCACTCGCCTCCAAGCCAGTGATGGAAGGCAAGGGCGTTTTGTTCAAGAAGTTTGCGGGCATTGATGTGTTCGACCTGGAAATTGACGAGAAGAACCTCGACAAATTGGTGGACATCATTGCGGCGTTGGAGCCCACGTTTGGTGGCATCAACCTCGAAGACATCAAGGCGCCTGATTGCTTCTACGTCGAGCGCAAGTTGCGCGAGCGCATGAAGATTCCAGTCTTCCACGACGACCAGCACGGCACCGCGATCACCGTGGGCGCGGCGATTTTGAACGGTCTCAAAGTGGCGGGCAAAGACCTCAAGACGGTCAAGCTCGTGACCTCGGGTGCAGGTGCAGCGGCCTTGGCTTGCTTGAACTTGTTGCTCAAGATGGGCATGCCACGCAAGAACATTTTTGTTACTGACTTGGCAGGCGTGGTCTACGAAGGCCGCACCGAGTTGATGGACGAAGACAAGATTCAGTTCGCACAAAAAACCGATGCACGCACCTTGTCGGAAATCATCGACGGCGCTGACGTGTTCTTGGGTCTCTCCGCAGGTGGCGTGCTCAAGCAAGACATGGTCAAGCGCATGGCGGCCAAGCCCATCATCATGGCGCTGGCCAACCCCAACCCCGAAATCACCCCCGAAGATGTGAAGGCCGTGCGCGACGATGCGATCATCGCCACCGGTCGCAGCGACTATCACAACCA
>Ga0213922_1000755_pt1 | contig 13736 bp, 10 predicted proteins | sample McNCre2917MG_FD_165060 | JGI IMG/M metagenome (GOLD analysis project Ga0213922, IMG submission 165060) | Freshwater microbial communities from McNutts Creek, Athens, Georgia, United States - 29-17 MG | ecosystem: Environmental > Aquatic > Freshwater > Creek | place: USA: Georgia | collected... | reverse complement strand
TCGTTTGTCGTCAATCGCAACACCGGCGGCAAGGCCCTGATCATCGGCGGCAAATACTATGAAATCAACCCGCGCACCAGCCAAGACATCGACTTCACCCAGTGGTTCAGCCCAAGTGTCGGTTCACTGTCTACTGATGGTGTCTCAACCATAAACGCGCTCTCGCCGATTCGCACCATTGTGACCGACTCGTTGGGCCAGGCATACCTGCTCGGCCCGATTGGCAAGCGCAAGATCACCAATGTGGATAACTTCACGGTCTCGGCTCCGACGGTTCCTGACGAATTGCTCAAGGTCATGCCCGACACCCTGGAGCAGCCGCTAACCGCCCCACTTCTGGTCAAGAGCTCTAGCGATTCGTTGGTTTATCTGGTTCGCTCGGCTCAACGCAGGCTCACGATTGCCGGTGCCGACCGCGGCAAATTCGGGCTCGCCTCTGACGCGGTGGAAACCGTGTCACCATCGGCCTATGACCAGATTGCCCTCGGCGATGCAGTGATTGCTCCGGGAGCTTTCGTGAAGGCAAATAATGCCAGTGCGACTTATTTGATCGATGGATTCAACCGGGCGCTTTTGGTGTCAACCGAGGCGCAGGCAAAGACACTCGGGCTGACTAAGCCGCGAATTTTGAAGCCCGACTACCTAAAGGGATACAACAAAAAAGCGAATGCCGACGGCATGAAGTTTGGCTGTGACTCAACGATTTTGATTCCAATCACCGGCAAGTTCCACCTGGTTGATCCGGTTGATGCCTCTGCTTATCCTGGCGCGGTCACCAACCTTGACCCGCTCACGTGTGCGCAACTGCCAAGATCTGCGGCGCAGCTGGGGCGCTTCATTCGCACACCAGACAAGGCCTTCTGGTTGATCGCCGGTGGCAAGCGCAGACTAATCGCCAACAACGACCAGTATTTGAGCCTGAAGGGTGACCGATTCCCGCTAGTAGTGGTTGACGAGGCATTCGCACTCAAGTTGCCAATCGGTGTCAAGGCTCCTGCGGTTCTGGGTGGAACCGTCATCGGCCCAAACACCGTTCCGGCAACCCCGACCCCAGCGCCAACCCCAACACCGACACCGACCGCGAGCAAGTCACCAACTCCGACCGCAACCCCAACCAAGTCGCCGACTCCTTCGGCAACCCCGACTAAGGCACCGACTCCGACTCCGACTCCATCAGCCACGGCCAAACCAACCACCTACGTGGTTGCCGTTGGTGACACCCTGACCAAAATCGCCACCCGCTTCGGAATTAGCCAGGCCGCGCTCATGACCGCCAACAAAATCACCAACCCGAACTCGATTCAGGTCGGTCAAAAGCTCGTCATTCCATAGACTTGACCCATGTCTAAACAGGTCGTCATCCTTGCCGCGGGTATGGGCACTCGCCTAGCCCGCCCGCTGCCGAAGCCACTCACCGAACTTCGCGATGGCCGCTCGATCATGAAGCAGCAGATGGACAATCTAACCACTGCTTTCGCCGAGACCTATCGAGTGATGGTTGTGGTTGGGTTCAAGCTCGAGGCAATCATCGAGCGTTTTCCTGAGGCAACCTTCGTTTACAACGAGTTTTATGATCAGACCAACACCTCGAAGAGCTTGCTCAAGGCCCTTCGCGCCTCGGGCGACGGGGGAGTGCTCTGGCTCAACGGTGACGTGGTCTTCGACCCTCAGGTTTTGGTTCGAGTCACCCCATTTATCGACGCTAACCAGTCTTTCGTCGTGGTCAACACCGCGAAGGTGAGCGACGAAGAGGTCAAATACACCCTGGATGCCTCGGGGTTCATCGATCAACTCTCAAAGCAGGTTCAACCGGCTCTGGGTGAGGCCGTTGGCATCAATTATGTTGCGGCACAAGACAAGGCCGCTCTGATTGCGCGCCTCGGCGAAGTTGACGACCAGGATTACTTCGAGCGCGGCATCGAATTTGCCATTGAGAAAGACGGCCTAAAGTTCAAGGCCGTCGACATCAGCGATCTTTATGCTGTTGAAGTCGATTTTCCCGAAGACCTCGACCGAGCAAACGAGCTCTTTTAGGGCTATTGCCTCTGGGTTCCAAAGTTTCTTCAGGTTCCCACACCTTCACCGCGAAAAGCACCAGAAGCACCCAGCCGATTTCAATAAGCATGCGGCTCTCGGTGGCACTCCAGACCAATAGGCCGAGCAATGAGAGCACCGGCCACAGATAGAGTGCGCTGGTGTGCCTAACGGCCAAGCGCCATGCCTTCACGAAGGTCATCACGATCACGGTTAGCAAAAGGAGCAAGCCCACGATGCCGGTTTGCATCCAGGTGTCGAGATAGGCGTTGTGCGCCTGGTAATAAGGCACGCGGTCGATCACCACTAGGCCTTCAAATGGTTTTACGCCAGGCACCCAGTTGCTAATCCAACCCCAGCCGGCCCAAGGTCTTTCGCCGATGAGCTTGAGAACAATTTTCCAGATTCCGCTGCGCCCGGTCATGTCTGGGCTCTTGCCGAAGAACTCGAAAACCTGGGCCCTAAACAACAGCACCACTCCGGCACCCAGGGCCGCGGCGGCCCAAGCGAAGCGATAGATTCGATGCCTCGACTCTCGGTCTTTGCCCTCGACCAGAATCGAGACGATTCCCGCTGCGGCAACGGCGGCAAGAGCAAAACCGATTCCCGCAGACTTGGCGAGATAAACACAGAGTGCCGCGACCACAAAGCTGCTGGCGCTGATCCAACGCTTGGTGCCAACGATGGCATACTCGACACCAAAAACAACCAAACCAAGCATCGCGGCAAATGCCAACAGGTTTGAGTTGCCGACGATGCCTTGAATTCTGGTGCCATCGAAAAGATGACCCTGAGTCCAATAGAAGGCGGCTGCCGGCGGCCGTTGTCCCGAATAGTTCTTGAAGATTGGCGCGATCGGACCGCGCACAATAGCTGCGGCGACGAATTCAAAGATGAGTGAGGTGGCAAGAATAAATCGAATGACGTTTGCGAAGACCCGAAGCAGGTGCCGCCAGCTGAATTTCGAAACCAGAAACAGCGCAAAAAGCGAGGTCAAAATTTGCGAGACTGTGGCTAACGCGGTCCAGAAGGGATAGAAAGACCAGATTGTGCTGAGGCCCATCCAGGTAATCAGCGCATAGAGCGGCCAAGGCACGATGCGAAGCGTTGCCGTCGGGTTGTCGCGAAAGAACATGGTGAGCGAGCTGATGCCGATGAAGGCAAGCACCACACCCCAGCCATACCAGCCGACTGAATAGCGAACCGCGTCGCCAGCCATCAGGGTGAAAACGGCAATCGAAGCCACCCAGGTTTTGGCCCGGTAGCCCTTTTCGCGCGTATTGAAGATCACGCGAATCGGTTGCGTCAGTGCGTTCATGCCGGCTCTCTATAAAGGTGCGGTCCCTCAAGTCTATTTGCGCTGGATTAGGCTAAGTTGCGTTTGGAAACAGTTATTTAAATTGGGAGGAGTTGCATGCTAGGCAAAATCACAAACGTCCCGCGCGATTATGCCTGGGGCTCCGCTAGCCTAATCCCAGACTATTTCGGAGTTGCCGCCACGGGTCGCCCGATGGCCGAAATCTGGTTTGGCACTCATGATGGCTCCCCAGCGCGAATGGCTGAGACCGGCGAGACTCTGACCACTGCCCTCGGTGGCAAGCAGCTGCCGTTTCTGCTCAAGATCTTGGCGGCCGAAACCCCGCTTTCAATTCAGGCACATCCAAATTCTGAGCAGGCTGCAGCGGGTTTTGCTCGCGAAAATGCGGCCGGGGTTGGCCTTCATGCGGCCGATAGAAATTACCGCGATGACCGGCACAAGCCCGAAATGATCGTGGCCCTCAGCGAGTTCGAGGCGCTCTGCGGTTTCAAAACTCACAAGCAAATTCGAAACCTGCTCGAGAGCATGCTCGACCCCACCGATGTGTCTGAGGGTCTCAGGTCGATCGTCGCCCACTGGTTGAGCATCTTCGATGGCACGGATGGGTTGCAGCGGCTTTTCGTTGACATCACCAATCGACGAGGCAACCTAGACGGAGTAACCGCCGAACTAGCCCAGCAGGCAAACCTGTCTGCGCAGTTCGAACTGGCTGCTCGACTAAACCTGCTTTATCCCGGCGACCCGGGCGTGATAATCGCGCTGCTGATGAACCACGTCTGGTTGGAGCCCGGCGAGGCGCTGTTTTTGCCTGCGGGAATCATCCATGCCTATCTCGGAGGCCTGGGAGTCGAGGTCATGGCCGCTTCAGATAACGTCTTGCGTGGCGGTCTGACCCCTAAGCATGTGGATGTCGCCGAGCTCCAAAGGGTGCTGAATTTTGAGGGCGGCCCGGTTGAGTTGGTCGAGACTCGAGAACTGTCTCGCGGTCTGATCGAATATCAGGCGCCCGTGGATGACTTCATTCTTTATCGCGCCGAGTTGTCGGGCGAAGTGGTCATGGCCGACCTGAATCTGCCGGGCGAAACCATAGTGCTTTGCACCGCAGGTGAAATTGCGGTTAGCAACAGCATTGAAGAGCGGGTCGTGATTCGCCGAGGCGAAGCAGCGATCATCGCGGCAGATGCCAAAAAGTTTTCATTGGCCGGCTCTGGAACCGCGTTCTTGGCCACCAGCGGCAATCGCTAGTGAAACGCTCGTCGGGCACTAATTAATCGCCGACCAGGCGCTCTCGATGATTTCGGTCAGGCCGCGCCTGGCCTTCCAACCAAGTTCTGCCTCGATTCTTGAGACATCGGCGCAGAGGTAAGGCGGGTCTCCCGCACGACGAGCCCGAACATCAATTTCGAAGTCGATTCCGGTGACGTTTTTGACCTCGGCGAGAACCTCAAACACGCTCGAACCAGATCCGGTTCCGACATTGAAGGTCGAGTGGGCGCGATTCGGTCGCTCTAGATAATCGAGCGCGCTAACGTGCGCCTCGGCAAGATCTAGCACGTGCACATAGTCACGAACGCAACTGCCATCCGGGGTGGAATAGTCGTCGCCGAAGACTACGGGCGCCTTGCCTTCCTTGAGGGCCGCGAAAACAATCGGAACCAAATTCATCACCGAGGTGTCGGCTAGCTCGGGCCAGCCGGTGCCGGCAACATTGAAATATCTCAGGTTCGCAACCCGAAGGCCCCAGGCACGTGCCGCATTGGCGCCCATCCATTCGCCGATTAGCTTGGTTTCGCCATACGGGTTGATTGGGTTGCAGGTGGCATCCTCGGAAACCGCTTCGACTTCGGGCATGCCATAGGTGGCCGCGCTCGAGGAGAACACCAGGCGAGTCACCTGGGTCTCGCGCATGGCCGCGAGCAAGTTGGCCATTCCGCCCACGTTTTGCTCGTAATAGAGTTCAGGCTGTTCCACCGAAACGCCCACCTGTTTTTGTGCAGCGAGATGAATCACCGAGGTCACATCGTGTTGGCGCATCGCTTCGACCAGCTCGGCCTTGGCGTTTGATGCAGCCAAGTCAAGCTTTAAAAAGGGGGTTTGACCGATTCGCTCGGTCAGCCCGTTCGATAGGCCGTCAACAACCAGAACTGACTCCGAACGTTCGTGTAACAATCGGACAACATGTGAACCGATGTAACCCGCACCGCCGGTGACTAAAACGCTCATGCCCCCAAGAATACAGGGCAAAAAGGGCGCTGGGTGGGAGTAATCCGGCACGCCCGGGGTTACATGCCAACTTGACAGCGACAGAGTTACACCGGTGTAATTACAACCACGAAAGTATTTCGCAAACCTCTGCAGGGGGACTGCAAATGGTTTGAGATAAGGGTGAAAGTTATGGACAGTCGTAGTCGTGTGCCAGAGAACTGGTTTATCGATCCAATTCGACTTGGTGTCGCCGGGGCATACTCAGATGCTGAGGGTGACCCGCTAGCTTGGCAGGCAGACGCACTTTGTGCCCAGACCGACCCAGAGGCTTTCTTCCCAGAGAAGGGCGGCTCGACTCGTGATGCCAAGCGCATCTGCAGTGGTTGCGATGTCAAGGCTCAGTGCCTCGACTATGCACTTGCAAACGATGAGCGATTCGGCATCTGGGGCGGCCTCTCTGAGCGCGAGCGTCGCAAGCTTAAGAAGCGCGCCTAACCAATCTGCTGGGTGCTATTTATTAGCCCGAATCCCAACTAGAGAGCCGGCATGAACGCCTTTGTGACCGCACTCGTGGTTAGCCACGATGCCGACGAGTATTTTGCCGAGACCGCAAAATCCGTCGCGAGTCAGACCCGGCGCCCCGACCGAGTGGTCGTTGTGGACACCTCGGCAAATCCGGTCGATTCAATTCAAGAAATTTCAACGAGCTTTGGCTTTGACTATGTGCGCCTGGCCAGTGAATCCTCACTGCAAGACTCAATCGCCGCCGCCATCGAAGGCACAAATTCAGGCTCGCACTGGCTCTGGATGCTGCATGATGACAGCGCCCCGGATTCCTCTGCGCTTTCCGAGCTGATCGCGGCAATCGAACTCTCACCATCGGTGGCCATTGCCGGGCCGAAGCTGGTCGAATGGAACGACCCGAGAACCATCAGCCAACTCGGTTTGACTCTGACGCCGGGTTTGGCGCCGTTCTCGCCGATCTCCGAGGCTTTTGACCAGGGTCAGCACGACGATGTCGACGACGTGATGGCCGTGAGCACCGCCGCTGCTTTGATTCGCTTGGATGTGTTTGAGGAGCTGGATGGCTTCGATTCTGCCGCTCCACTGCTCGCCGCGGACATAGATTTTTCGATCAGGGCCAGGCTCGCCGGACATCGCGTGATCGTCGCGCCGCGTGCCAAGGTTCGCCACGCTAGCCTCGCACTGGCCGGCAAACGCGACAAGAAGTGGCTCGGTTCTTCGCCCAAGACCGCGCTTCGTCACGCCGCTATTCACCTCAGGTTCGCCTATGGTCGGGCGGTTGGCTTGCCATTCTTCTGGTTGTTCCTACCTCTCCTCGGGCTATTGCGAACCGTTTTGCAGGTCTCGCGAAAGCGTCCCGAATTAATTTGGGCCGAATTTTCTAGCGGTTTTTGGGGCTTTTTCACCCTCGCCGGCAGATTGAGCTCTCGAGGCCGAATCGCGAGGTCGCGAAAACTTCAATTTCGTGAACTTCGCCCGCTTCAGGCAACCAGATCTGAGGTTCGAGCCAGTCGAAGGGCAGGCTTCGAGCGCGAAGAGGCCCTAGATAATTTGAGCGCGTTCGAGCGCGGTGATGCCGAGGTACTCACCGGCAAGGTCGCTCGCGGGTTTAATGCAACCGGTGGCCTTTGGTGGATGCTTGCGTTAGCCGCTGCCAGCTATCAGTGGTGGCCAAAGGACGTCGCGGTCACTGCAAAGGGTCTGATTCCGCTCAGCGCCTCGTGGTTTGACGTGTTCATGCGAGCCGGTTCGAGCTATCAACCGATTGGCTTGGGCTTCTATGCCCCGAGTGATCCCTTCGCCTGGGTGCTAACCGGCCTCTCTGGGCTGACCTTTTGGGCGCCCTCGCTCTCGGTTGCGATTTTGCTATTTCTCGTCAAGCCGCTCGCATTTCTTGGCGCCTGGAAGCTAGCCGCACAGGTCACCGACGCCACCTGGTTGCGCGTCATCGCCGGCCTCTCCTTTGGCTTTTGGCCGGCTCTGCAGCAGGCGCAACTAGATGGCAGGCTCGCCACTTTGGTTTCGGCATTGGCCGCACCATGGTTGGTGATTGCGCTGCTTAGGGTCGCCCAACTCGGTCGCGTCACCAAGAGCACCGCTCAATCGTGGACCTGGGTTGCCACCGGCGGTTTGCTCGCCGCCATTATTGGAGCCTCGACTCCGAACCTCGTGCCAATCATGGTTCTCGGCATGGCTGGTTTGGCATTTTTCAGGATTCGTCGCCTCGGATATCTGATTTGGGTCGGTCTGCCGTTGGCCGCAATTTTTGGGCCGATTACGTTGTTCTTTGTTGTCGGCCTCGCCCATCCGTTGGCACTCCTGGCCGATCCAGGATTAGCTGTGCTGTCGACAACCTCTCCGTTCCTGAGCTTTCCATCCTTGGTGGTGTGCGGTGCGGTTGGTCTGGTGGCGCTGTTCGCACTATTGCGCAAGCGAGTTGGCCTGGCCTTTGTCAGCTGGGGGTTGGTGCTGATCTCGATTATCGGGGCATACCTGGTTTCGGCCTTGAATTTTCCGGCTGTCGGAGTCGGCCAGTCGACCTTGGAAACCGTCAACGGTTCGCCAAGCGCCCTGATAATTCTGGCGGGCCTCGGCCTCGTGATGCTCTCGGTTGTTGCCATCGACGGAATTCCTGCGAAGAATGCCAGACGAGTCATTGCTGCGGTTTCGACCCTGCTTGTCGTCTTGCCAGGCGTTGCCTTGAGCCTGGTTTCTGCACCTGCCCTGAGATTTAGCGACTCGCGAGTTGTGCCGTCAATCGTTGCCGCCGAGGCCGCTCAAGGTTCCACTTTGAAGCTTCTGGTCTTGACGCCCGACACCGATTCGGCGGGCAATAAGCGGCTTTCGGCCGAACTCGTCGCCGGCGACGGGGTTCACTTGGATGACATGAGCCTCGCCTATCGATTCTCGATTGCCAATTTGGCGAAGAGCAAATATTCTCAGGTGGCCCAGTTAGTCGCCGATCTCGTCTCTGCGAACGGAACCCCGATCGCCGAGAGGCTGCAAGCGCAGCACATCGGCTACATCCTGGTGCCAAACGGCTCGACCGCGGATTCATCCGAGTTGGGCATCGCCTTGAACTCAGTTGCCGAACTCGAAACAGTCGGTGCCACCGACTTTGGTCGACTCTGGCGAGTTCGTGAACCAAAGCAAGAGCAAGCCAAGGACCCGTCATCTCCGTGGTCAATCACCAAGGGTGTTCAGGTCGCGATTTTGCTTGGCTATGGCCTAATGGCGATTCCATCTCGAAGAACCCGTCGTCGCGGCACCGAAGAGATTTTCATTGAATCGGGGGAGGATGCTCAATGATGAGGCGTTTGATTGCCCTGATTGCCATTTTGGCAGGACTCGCCGGAGTCGTCTGGTTCGCACCGCACTTCAATTTCACGGTGGGTGAGGTGCCTAAAGCCGAGGTTCTGAAGGTCAAAGCCCAGGATCTGACCCTGGTCTGCCCGGGTGGCGTCTATCGAACCGGTGGTGCATCTGGCACGAAGGTGGGGGCTTTCGAGCAGGTTGGTGCGGCACAGATAAACTCGAGTTTCAATGGCCCCGCCGGAACAACTCTGCAGAGCGGCCAGGGGCAGTTGACCGTTCTGGATCCTGCCGGAATCGCAGAACAGAACTCATTGCTGCTCAATGCCAACCAGGTTCAGGCGGTCTCCGCTGACACACTAAAGGGCCTAACCGGTGCCGCCTGTCAGCGCCCCTCGAACCAGTTCTGGTTCGTCGGTGGCGACACCAGCACCGGGCGTGAATCGCTGCTTGAAGTGAAAAACGTCACCAAGGTCGATTCCACGGTGAGCCTCGAAATCTTTGACCAACGCGGTCTGGTCACTGGTTCGGGCATGTCGGGCATCTCGGTGCCGGCAGGCAAAACCACCGTCATTCCGCTGGCTAGCTATGCACCTAAAAACTCGACCTTCACCACTCACCTGACCAGTCACGGTGGTCTGGTTGCGGCTTGGTTGCAACAGAAGACGATTCGAGGCCTGGCCTCTGGTGGAGTCGACTATGTCGCACCAGCTGCTAATTTCTCGACCACACAGGTAATCCCGGGTGTGTTCATCAGAGGGGCAGCGGATGCCGCCAAACTGATTGGAAAGCCTGATTTTGCCGATCTAGTGCCGACCCTTCGAGTTTTTGTGCCAGGCACGAAAGCGGCAACCATCACCGCTCAGGTTCTAGGTTCGACCGCGAAGACCTATGGCACCGTGGTGCGGCAGACCATTGCGGCGGGAACCACCACCGACATTCCGCTGCCAGGGTTAGCCGATGGCGATTTCATCGCAATCGTGAAATCAGACGTCGCCGTGGGAAGTTCGATTCGCATTCAACGGGTCGTAAAAACCAGCGTGGACTTCGCTTGGCTGACCGCGGCAACCGCCCAGAACTCGCCGGTTGGAATCACAATTCCTTCGATCGGAATTTCAAAACTTAGTCTCGCGAACCCGACCGACTCGGCTCAGAGTGTTCGCCTCGTGCAGGGTTCGAGCACGCCGGCCAACTTCCAGGTGCCAGCAAATGGGCAGTTGACCCTCACCTTCGCACCCTCAGCAAAAGTCCAGTTGTCTTCCGAGGGCAAGCCGCTTTTTGGCACCCTGATTGCCGATGTGAGTGGCTCGGTGGCGGCCATACCGCTGGTTGATTTCAAGAATCCGGGCGGTCAAGTTGCCGTGATGGTTCACTAAACACCCGTTTTTTTGGGGCGAACTGCTTATTCGGGGCGATAGCGCTCGGGAACCAGCTCCCAGGGCTCTTTGTCTAAGAGGTGCGCAACCGCGGCAAAAACATACTCTTCGATGTGCATGCGCTCGTGCAGTGGATCGGCTCGCTTGGCGTGGCCAAGGCGTTCGATCGGCACCCTGAAAATGCAGATGGTCATCTCGGCCTTTTTGGTGGCCCAGCGGCGAACGGTTTGCGAGTCTCCTCTGATCGAAGGCGCGTCCATCACCTGCCATTTGAGATCGGCCAGTTCATCCGGCCAGATGCTCTGTAAAAACTCGCAGGTTGAACCGACAATCTGATTGAACGAAGCCGCGCGGGTTTCGCCGTGCCGATATAACTTGCTGAGCACAGGTCGACGAATTCCTCGACCGTGGCGGTCGCGGAAGCCGCCCCTTGAAATGCGCTCATCTGACATAGGGCAAGTCTATTCACAGCGGCTCGGGCCAAGGCTTCCGATGGCGCTCGCTGGTATCCTAGAGAGGCTACTTTTTCAGAACGGAACACATGAGCATCGACTGGGATTCACTCGTCAAAACCTATGACGTAAGAGGTTTGGTTGGCACCGCGCTAACCACTGAAATCGTGACTGCATTGGCAGCGGGTTTCGTTGATGAGCTCGGCGCAGCCGGCCAAGACGTGATTGTCGGCCACGACATGCGCGACTCATCACCAGAGTTCGCCGATGCCTTCGCAGTCGGAGCCCAGGCTCGCGGCGCAAACGTAGTTTCGATCGGCCTGTGCTCGACCGACGAGTCATATTTCGCCTCGGGTCTTTTCAATGCCCCGGCCGCCATGTTCACCGCAAGTCACAACCCGGCGGCCTACAACGGCATCAAGTTTTCACGAGCCGGCGCTCGCGGCATCAGCCTCGACACCGGCCTCGCGGCGATTCGCGACCGAGCCAAGGTTTATCTAGCCAACGGCTTGGATGAAGTTTCGGCACCGGGAAGTTTCCGCGAAGAGCACATCCTGGTTCGTTATGCGAGCTACCTTCGCGAAATGGTTAACCTCGACTCGATTCGACCATTGCGAGTTGTGGTCGACGCCGCAAACGGCATGGGCGGCATGACCGTGCCTGCGGTTCTCGGCACAGGCACCGACCTGCACAAGCTTCCGCTTGAGATCATTCCGATGTATTTCGAGCTAGATGGAACTTTCCCAAATCACGAGGCCAACCCTCTAGACCCGAAGAATCTGGTCGACCTACAACGCGGCGTTGTCGAGCACGGAGCCGACATCGGTTTGGCCTTCGACGGTGACGCCGACCGCGTCTTTGTAATCGACGAAAATGGTGACGCGGTGACTCCTTCTGCCGTTGCGGCCATCGTCGCTCGCCGAGAAATCGCCCGCGAAAAGGCCTCGAACCCGGGTGCACCGATCACCGTTCTGCACAACCTGCTGACCTCGCGCGTTGTTGAAGAGGTCATCTCAGCCGATGGTGCAACACCGGTAAAGACTCGAGTCGGCCACTCGCTGATCAAAGACAAGATGGCCGAAACCAACGCGATTTTCGGTGGCGAACACTCTGCTCACTATTACTTCAGAGACTTTTGGGGTGCCGACAATGGAATGTTGGCGGCCATGCACGTGTTGGCAGAGTTTGGAAACCAAGACAAACCATTGTCTGAGTTCGCCAAGCAATACAACCCTTATTTCATGAGCGGCGAGATCAACTCGACCGTCTCAGATGTCGCCGCGGCCAAGGCTCGCGTGGTTGAGGCTTTCGCCGACCGCGCAACCTTCGACGAGTTTGACGGCATCACAGCGCAAGGCAAGCCTGCCGAAGCTGGCCAGTGGTGGTGGTTCAACGTTCGTGCCTCGAACACCGAACCGCTGCTACGTCTAAACGTCGAAGCCTCGAACGAAGACGCCATGACCCAGATTCGCAACGAGGTTCTAAGCCTCATCCAGCAGAAAGCCTAAACATGCCTTCAACTCTCACCGCCATCGACTTCAAAGTTGCCGACCTAGGCCTAGCCGAAGCCGGCCGCCACCAGATTCGCCTTGCCGAGAACGAGATGCCGGGCTTGATGTCGCTGCGTCGCGAGTTCGCGGCAAGCCAGCCGCTCAAGGGTGCCAGAATCACCGGCTCGCTGCACATGACGGTTCAGACCGCGGTGCTTATCGAGACTCTGGTTGACCTTGGTGCGCAGGTGCGTTGGGCATCTTGCAACATCTTTTCAACCCAGGATGAAGCCGCCGCTGCGGTTGTCGTCGGGCGCACGGGCAGCATCGAGTCACCAGCCGGAACTCCGGTCTTCGCCTGGAAGGGCGAGACCCTGGAGGAATACTGGTGGTGCACCGACCGAATCTTCGATTGGTCTGCCGAAGCCGCTGCCGAGGGTGCCGACTATGTTGGCCCGAACATGATTCTCGATGACGGTGGCGACGCAACTCTGCTCGTGCACAAGGGTCGCGAATTTGAACTTGCTGGTGCTGTTCCGGCCACCATGCCAAATGACTCCGAAGAGTATGGCGTGATTTTGAACCTGCTTCGTGACAACCTAATCACCAACCCGGGTCGTTTCACCAAGATTGCCGAAGAGATCAAGGGTGTCACCGAAGAGACCACCACCGGTGTGCACCGACTATACGAGTTCCACAAGCGCGGAGAGTTGCTTTTCCCGGCGATCAACGTCAATGACTCGGTGACCAAGTCAAAGTTCGACAACAAATACGGCATTCGCCACTCGCTTCCAGACGGCCTCAACCGTGCAACCGACGTGCTAATCGGTGGCAAGGTTGCGTTCGTGGCCGGTTATGGTGACGTCGGTAAGGGTTCGGCCGAAGCACTGCGCGGTCAGGGTGCTCGCGTGATCGTTAGCGAGATCGACCCGATCTGCGCCCTCCAGGCTGCCATGGATGGTTTCCAGGTTGCCAAGCTCGAGTCAGTTATCGAAACCGTTGACATCTTTGTCACCGCCACCGGAAACCAGGGCATCATCACTCCCGAGCACCTGCTTCAGATGAAGCACCTCGCGGTGGTTGCCAACGTTGGCCACTTCGATGATGAGATTGACATGGCCGGCATCAACCGCATTCCAGGGGTTGAAAAGGTCGAGATCAAGCCTCAGGTTCACGAGTGGCGTCTGCCAAACGGTCGTTCGGTTCTGATTTTGAGCGAGGGTCGCCTGATGAACCTCGGCAACGCAACCGGTCACCCAAGTTTCGTGATGAGCAATTCTTTTGCCAACCAGGTGCTTGCCCAGATCGAAATCTTCACCAAGGCCGACCAGTATGAGCTCGGCGTGCACATTCTGCCTAAGCACCTGGACGAGAAGGTCGCCCGCCTTCACCTTGACGCGCTGGGTGTTGAACTGACAGAGTTGAACCCAGAGCAGGCAGCTTATATCGGTGTGTCGGTGACCGGCCCATACAAGGTCGACCACTACCGCTACTAGTAGCCAACGAACCTCAGGGGATAGAAGGA
>Ga0213922_1000754_pt1 | contig 13748 bp, 12 predicted proteins | sample McNCre2917MG_FD_165060 | JGI IMG/M metagenome (GOLD analysis project Ga0213922, IMG submission 165060) | Freshwater microbial communities from McNutts Creek, Athens, Georgia, United States - 29-17 MG | ecosystem: Environmental > Aquatic > Freshwater > Creek | place: USA: Georgia | collected... | reverse complement strand
GGGGGCATCCGTGTCAGTAGATCCCTGGGTTAGGAAAACTTCGCACAAATTCTCGGAGTCTGTGTATTCTTGAGGATAGACAGCAAAGTTGCCTGAATCGTTCACGGGGGCGCCATTGATGGTCAGACCCATTTGATCGCCTGCAAAGCCGCGTACGCGAATACCACCACCAAACAAGCCAGTAGCGTCTGAGCTAAAGGCATTGACGCCTGGGAGCAAGTCGATGACTTGAAAAGCATTGGCAGAGGGGTTGAGTTTGTCCAAATAGGCGCGGTTCACGGAACTGCGAGCCTTGGGAGTTTCTTCCTGAGAGATCAAGCCAGAATCGGTTGCGCCTGGCAAACCTTCAACATTGATTTTGCCCACATCAGTGGCCTGTTGCGCCATGATGATGGGGGATGCGAAAGCCAAGCTAATGAGCAAGGCCAGTGGGGTAGGCTTCAATTTTTTCATAAAACTCCTAAAAGAAAATTAATTAAGGGGAACAAAATCTAAGGTGACAGTGAACTTGTGTTGGCTTTGAGAGGGCCAGCTTCCTTCGGGCCAGGGTGTGTAAGTGGTTCGACGAACGGTCAACAAAGCAGCGTTGTCCAAAATGATGGAATTACTTGATTCGTCGATGCCAGCTTCTTGAAGTGAGCCGTTCCTGGCCAAAACAAACCACAGCTTCACTTTCCCTGAGGGGCGTTGAAGACTGGCTTCTCGTCCAGTGGGATAACGCTTGTTGGCATTCAAAATAGCCCGCACACTGGCGATGTAATTGTTTTCTATGTTCACATTGACGGGTGGCTGTTGAACTTGCTTTGGCGCTTCTTGCGTAGGAACGACTGGCATTGCGTTCGCTGGTGGAGTTACTGATGCGCGAGGAATTTCACTTGCAGGCATTTCTTTGACTGCCTCTGTCTGTGCAACAGGCTGCTGCGCGGTGGCCAACGGGATTGCTTGAGGTTTCGTATCTGTTCTTGGCTGTTGAACAGCGGGTGGCTTTGGCGGTGGTTGCAACAAAGGCTCAATGAGTGCCGTTGTCAGCTCGAGTGCTTCTTGAGCCACCATTTCAACAGGTGCTTTAATGCTTTGTGCCAGAGTGAATACAAGGACAACCAAGGTCAAAGATCCCAAGCTTGAAATCTTGTGCCTTGCGTGATTGAGCCGATCGATGAGTTGCATCATTTACGCTCGCGAGCTGCCAACGAGACTTTGCCTAAGCCCGATTTCTTGATCTCGTCCATCACATCGACCAAGGTTTGAACTTCGGCGCCTTTGTCGCTGTTGACGATGACTGAAATTTCATCAGTCTTACCGGCCTTTTGACGTATTGCAGCTGCCAAATCAATCAGCTCCACATCTTTGCCATCGACTTGGAGGGTATTTTCTTTGCCTAAAGTCACGACGACTTGGACATCTTTGGTCTTCAACTGTTGAGCTTGTGAAGAATTGGGCTGCTGCGTTTTTATACCAAGGGCTGGAATGACATTCACGCTGATTAAGACAAAGAAAACCAATAAAAACATCATCACATCGATCATGGGAATGATCTCGATGCGAGCTTTTTTTCTTGGTGTTTGCTGCCACTGACGCATGATGCTTAACCGTTTAAGAGTGAACGGAAAGCATAAAAAAATTGTGTGACAGCTTTGTTACTTCACAGGGTTTTTGCTAATTCACAACACTTGAATACGAGTTGTGTCCGGCGGCTTGATGCCAGGGTTTTTGCGCAAATAATCGCTAAGCGCATCGATGTCGAGTTCTCCTCCAGAGACTGTGGGCGCTGAGTTAAGTTGGTAAAAGCCATCGCCACCACTTGCCAAAAAGCTGTTCACAGTCACGTGATAAAGACCTGTCATGTTGAGCGATTGATCAGAGATTCGGATTTGGCTGATTCTTTGACCCAATTCCTTTTGGAGGTCGACTGTGTAGCGCAATTGATGCGAAGGAAATAAGACCTTAGGTCGCTCTACGTTAACAAATTGATGCTCTAGCAGCCCCTTAATCTGCGCGCCTGTCATGCGCTTGACGACCATGGTATTGCCAAATGGCTGCACTTTGAAAAGCTGTCCAAAATTGACGGTGCCCCCTCCTGGTTGAATGATGAGGTCAGCTCTAACACCTCCTGGATTCATTAATGCAAAATCAGATGCGCCTCGCTCTTTGGCGGCCGTAGAAGCCCACTGTGCATCTGCAATCAAATTACCAAGCGCAGATTCACCTGACCGCGAAGCATTTCGGGTTAATGAGGATGGTAAGTGGCTGATCACTTTCTGAACATGAACCTGAGATGCTAATCGGTATTCATTGACAATTTTTTCAACTACTTTTTCTTTACCAAAAGACGGCAGTAGAGAGCTGGGTTCTACTTGATGACCTGCCGCATTGGTGAACGCCTCACTTTGAACAATGATGTTGTGAGCTGACTTATGTTGCAATCTCAACGTCTGAGAATCAATGGACAGCTGAATGTGCGTCAGAAGCGTGCCGTATTGCCCCGCGCTGGTCAGCAGAAATGGCTTTTGAGGATTAATTTTGCTGTAGTCACAAGCGTAAGCGCGGTGCGTATGACCTGAAACGACAACGTCATAAGCTGTATCGAGTTTGTTCAATACAGGAACGATGTCGCCCGATAAACCAGAGCAAGCTGCATCATTATGGTTTCCCTGCACCAGGCCCCCTTCATGAATGACTAATACGAGCACCGACACGCCTTGAGCTTTCAACAGAGAAACCAAAGAATTTGCAGTTGCTGCTTCGTCTTCAAAGCGAAGACCTTTGATGCCCTCAGGTGTGACCATGGTTGGCGTACCCTTCAGCGTCATCCCAACAAAGCCCACTTTAATGCTGATGTTTCCCTGTTTAAATGTCTTGATACCGTAAGAGGGGAATAAGGTTTGGTTGTCCAGTTTTTTGACATTGGCTGCCAAAAACTCAAAATTGGCACCAGGGAATTGTGGATTGATTTGACAGGGCTCAATGCGCGTGAATTTAGCGCAGCCGCCTTTGCGCATGCGCAGCAGTTCGTCAGTTCCTTTGTCAAACTCATGATTGCCAACTGCGTTGAAATCGATGCCCATGGCGTTGACAGCTTCGATGGTGGGTTCATCTAAGAAAAGCGCTGAAGTCAAGGGGCTGGCGCCAATCATGTCGCCCGCAGAAACCACAGCATGGTGTGGATTTAATTTTTTGTAATGCTGAATGGCTGCAGAAAGGTAGGCTGCGCCCCCGGCAGGTACTTCTTTCTGAATACCATCGATTCTCTCTCTTATGCTTAAATGGGGCGGCTCTAAATGTCCATGCAGATCATTGAATGCCAAAATACTGATATTGAAATTAGAGGGAGATGCAACGGGCTGCTCATTCATTGGCGCACAGGCACTGAGGAAAACCAGGCTGAATGCAAAGAGCCGAGAGACAAATGTATAAATTTTCATGCCAACTTCTCAATCAAAGCTTGGCCCATTTTGATTCTTTGGCCTGTTGCAATTCCCTCGGCCAGCTTGAATCCTTTGGGGACAAAAACCAAAATGGTGGACCCATGTTGAAACCACCCTAACTCTTGTCCCTTGTAAGTTTGCAGGGCACAAGGAATTTCATTGGGGCCTGTGTAGTCCACATGAAACAAAAGATTGACAGCATGGAGGCGCAAACTTGCCACCAAAATGGCAGCAACGGGAACCATGATCAATGGCTTTCCATCTTCCAATTCAAAGTTCAGAACTGCGCGTTCGTTTTTGCAGAAAAGTTGTTCAACCCTTTTGAGTGCGATGGGGTTGACGTTCCAAGTGTCGCCCGCAATGTGGGTCACGTGTGTCAGTGTTGCATTGGCAGGCGCATGAAAACGGTGGTACATGCTGGAAGTCAGTCGAAGTGTGACGTAAGTGCCGTTTTTCAAAGACTCTACCAACTCACCGGTTCTGGGCGTAAATCCCATTAGGCTGGAAAGGCTGTAAGGAAAGCCCTTGGCTTGAAATACTTGGGTGTGATCGATGGTGCCGCATTCACCCACGATCGCATCGCAGGGGCTGCTCAAAATATTTGCGCGCATGTCGATGGTGCGTGCACCTGGTTTCAATTCACGGATGAAGCAATCATGCATGCTGTCGAATTTTGACTTTGCAGCTTCACTCAAATCTAAATCTGAAAAAAGCTTCCAAATACCAATTGACACATCGCGAATGATGGGATTTCGGATCTGACTCCACCATCCAATGAATCGTGTCATGGTGATGCGTGGAATTCGATTGGTCAACAGAAAATTCAAGTCCTCTTGTGTTGTGATTCTTTGAATTAATTGTTTCATTTTCATTTTCCTGTCACGAAATTTAAATACAAAGATGACTTCTGTGGCTCATTTTCTGATTCAACGTGTCTTTACAAATAGCTCTAACCCTTGGTGCACTTGCTTTTTCATTGCCTTATGTCAAAAGGCGCTTAGAGCTTTCGCGTGCCAAACACCCCTCTTTGACAGGCCACTCCAGAATGGCCAAAAGAGTGGTCTCGCTTTTGCCAGGCTACGAATTCAATGAAAAGCAATTTTTCTCATGTGATGGCGCACCTGATGCCGTCGCAAACAACAGAAAGACTGCTTTCTACCAATTGGCGCATTTGCTTCAAACGCGTCATGAAAAGAGCATTGCTTTGACTGCAGAAGCCCGTGAAATCATTTCAGATTTACAATTCACAGGCGCCTATCGCGTTCCGTTTCAGTTCAGCCCATTGGTGCGTCAACACTTGAAAGTTGGTGCCTTTATACAGTCGGCAGATGGCGTATTTGTGACAGACCAAGATGGCAAACGCTTTTATGACCTCACCGGCTCTTATGGTGTCAATGTTTTTGGTGCAGATTTTTACAAAGCATGCATGAAAGAGGGTTCCGAGCGGGTTCAGGCTGTGGGCGCAACGCTTGGCGCATATCACCCGTGTGTTGACTACAACGTCAAAAGGCTAAAGGAAATTTCTGGACTGGATCAAGTGTCATTTCACATGTCCGGAACAGAAGCTGTGATGCAGGCTGTGAGGTTGGCAAGGTATCACACAGGGCGAAAAAATTTGGTCAGATTTTGTGGCGCTTATCACGGCTGGTGGGAGGATGTCCAACCAGGACCCGGTAATCCAATGCCGCCGCGAGAAACTTACACACTGAGAGACATGCATGAGAACTCTCTCAAAGTACTTAGAACTCGAAAAGACATCGCTTGTGTTTTGATCAACCCGCTTCAAGCTCTTCACTTAAACCAAGGTGCACCCGGGGATTCATCCCTGGTGGACAGCAGTCGAAAAGCATCTTATGACCGAGTGGCGTATACAAATTGGTTAAAAAAATTACGCGAAGTTTGCACTGAACGAAAAATAGTGCTGATTTTTGATGAGGTATTTTTGGGTTTTAGACTGGCCAAAGGTGGCGCCCAAGAGTATTTTGGTGTGAAGGCAGACATGGTGACATACGGTAAAACACTGGGAGGTGGCTTCCCAGTCGGCGTTGTATGTGGTCGGTCTGACTTGATGAAACGTTTTCGTCCAGAACGGCCTGCTGACATATGTTTTGCCAGAGGAACCTTCAATGCACACCCCCATGTCATGGGGGCGATGTCGGTTTTTCTTGAAAAAATTGAAACTTCGCAGATTGTGTCTGTCTATCAAAATCTAGACACAACTTGGAATCAGCGAAGAGAGCGGTTCAACGAAGTCATGATAGAAAAAGGTTTCCCTTTGCGTGCAGCCAACATGTCAAGCGTTTGGAGTTTGTATTACACGGATCCAAGTCGGTATAACTGGATGCTGCAGTACTACCTTCGCGCGGAAGGCTTGGCCCTCAGTTGGGTGGGAACAGGTCGTTTAATTTTCAGCTTGAATTACAGTGACAGTGATTTTGAGGAAGTCATTGCGCGTTTTGTGAAAGCCTGTGACAAGATGAAAGAGGCTCAATGGTTTTGGGCGCCACCTGAACTCACCAACAAGGGCATTCGAAGGAGTATTTTGAAAGAAATGTTCGCTAAGCGTAGCGCAATTTCTGCTTAAAAGCGCATGCCAAAGGTTAAGCTGGCTTCATGGTAGTTGATTTTCTGTGAAGCCTTGTCTTGTCTAGCGCTGGTCACTACATCGCTAAGGTGGATGGCGCCTAACTTGTAAGATAGGCGAGTGAAATAGTCTTTCAAAAAGTCAAGCTCCAATCCGCTAGCGACATCGATGTTGGTGCCAGCCAAGTGAAATTTATCGTTCCGAACTTGGCCAAGCATGGTCATGGTGATGTTACTTTTAGGAATCACAATGCCAGCACCTACAAGGGTAAATACACGCGCTTTGAAATTGCCGAGTCCCTGCGTCAATGGATATTTTTTTTCAAACTCTAAGCTAAGCACATTCAAGCCGTCTGTGTGCTCATAGTGCATGAACGAAGGAGACAGAAATTGCTGTCCATTGTCAGGGTATGAATTCTGCGAATATCGACCTGATGCTTTAACCGATTGGCCATCTTGCACGACATATTTCATATGGTCTAAATTCAATGCGATGGCATAGTCCGCATCCAATTGACGCGCAATTCTGACGTTGGTTTGCGGAATCGTTATTTTCCCTGGGTTTAAGTAGGTGTTAAAGAGTGTTTGGAGTGTCAGCGTTTTTTGTGTATCAGCAGCGCGAACGCCATACAGTGTGAAGTCATGATCTACCCCCTTGAAGTGGATGTCGCTTTTGCCATAGCCTTCATTGTTCCAGCCCCACTCAATTGACCAATTCTGAATTGGCGTCGCGTTGATGTTGATGTCAGCGGCGTGAGCGCCAAAGGCAATGAAGCTAAATGCACAGGCACCAATTATTTTGAAGCAAGTTGTCATTGATGGTTTCTCTGAATGGATTGTCGTCAACGTGTTAATTTTGAATGGCAATTTTGATCACGCGCTGAGGCTGTAGTTCATAGCCTGGACAATCGTATCGTTCAATGTCTTCCCCTGAAATGGGAAAAGCGCCGCAATTCGAAAATTTACGAAATGGTGAGGAATAGACACCACATTCAAATTGCCCATTGTCAATCGGCTCTAAAAATAAGCATCGCTGATTCAAACAACAGTTGCCACATTTCGTACAGGAACCCGTGATTCGACTGGACACATTCAGCCGACATTTAAAAATAGTTTCAAAGTATCTCTGAACAGGGCCTTGTGATAGAGCTTGATGATGAATTTTAAGTTTTCTAAGAGTGTCGCCATAACGGGTGAAGTATTTGGGCTTTAAAAAAATGATTCCAAATAATAGTGGCAGGAATGGCATTGCTAGCCTTGCCAATAACAGTAAAGTCTTCGCAGGAAGTTGGTTGAGATGAGGATTCAAAATAAAGTCTAAAAATTGAATAAGAAAACTTGATCAGCTAACGTTGAAAATAGAGAACGCCAATTTGACCGGAAGTCATGTCTCTTGCACTCTGAGATTTTCGAAGTTCCGCAATGGGTTGTGAAAATGCAAACGAGGTGTACCAGGCCCAATGCTTTGACAAAGATTGCTTGAAGGTCAAACCAGCACCTATTTTTTCAAATCCAGTTGGAACATGCGATGGCACTGCTGGCGCGTACTTGATGCCTGAATTGCGCCAGTGTTCTGCAGTTGCCCATGTGCTGTCCACATGCAGTATCAATTCACTCTCTTTGAAAACTGGCCAAACGTACGACAAGCCTAAATTTAAAGTAGTGCTGTCACCTTTGTTCAAGATGTCTTGTGTCCAATCTAAATTCATTCGCCAATTTCGGCTTATTTTGCGGTTGAGCATGACGCGTGTGCGGATTGTATTTTTCCCGCTTTCAAATGCATCAAAAGACTCACCTGTGCTGACGTTGTGCCCCCGAAATGAAAGGCCTATATTCAAATCGGGTTCATCCAACAACTGATAGCTCAGTGTGGGTTCGTTGCCAAATTGCCCCAAATTCCGCCAAGCCCTGCCATCACCTATGCCCAGTTGCCATTTGCCATAACGAAGCCCTATGACAGGCCTTACTTTGACAGTCTGGTCAAAATTCGCGAGGTCATTTGATTTGACTCTTGTTCCGAGTGTGTAAAAAAATTGATCAGACGTTGGCTCTGGCAGAGTTGCTTCCTCGTGCTTGCTTTGTGCGTGAATCCCGAGTGAAAAACAAACTAAGCACAAAAAAATGGCAGAAAAAGACAAGCGAACTTCAAGACATTTGATTTTCAGTTTGATCTTCTGAGGGTTCATGCATGTTTTTATACAGCGTGCAAATTAATTTTATGTGACAAATTTGTGCGTGATGCAGTCCGCATTCGTCATCAATTTGCCATCAATTTCCGCGAACATTCAAGCAGAGGAAATGAAAAATGACAACTCAATCAAATTTAGATGCAGAGCAGTTGCGCAAAATTCGAGAGGACATACTTGACTCTATCGATGAAGAGCTAGAAATGGCCCTTGAAGACGGTGTCAATGAAAACGACCCCCTGGCAAACTCAGATGAAAAGCTGGCAAGAGCGAACTATTTCCGAGAGCTTCTGAGATTGCAAGGTGAGTTGGTGAAACTCCAGGACTGGGTTGTCGCTACCAAACAAAAGGTCGTGATTCTTTTTGAGGGCCGAGATGCGGCAGGTAAGGGCGGTGTCATCAAAAGAATTACGCAACGTTTAAATCCACGTGTATGCCGTGTGGCTGCGCTGCCAGCGCCTAACGACCGTGAAAGAACCCAATGGTACTTTCAACGCTATGTCTCTCATTTGCCTGCGGCCGGTGAAATCGTTCTGTTTGACCGGAGCTGGTACAACCGTGCTGGTGTTGAAAAGGTCATGGGATTTTGCAATGAGGACGAATACGAGGAATTTTTTCGCTCCGTTCCAGAATTTGAAAAGATGTTGGCTCGCAGCGGCATCACTTTATTGAAATATTGGTTCTCTATCACAGATGATGAGCAGCATGCGCGTTTTTTGGGCCGAATTCATGACCCCCTGAAGCAATGGAAACTAAGTCCAATGGACCTCGAAAGTAGAAGGCGGTGGGAGGATTACACCCGCGCAAAGGAAACAATGCTTGAACGAACTCACATACCTGAAGCACCATGGTGGGTTGTTCAGGCAGTCGACAAGAAACGTGCGCGTTTGAATTGCATCGATCACCTGCTGAGCCAATTCGATTACCACGAAATTGAACATTCAGAAATCGAGATGCCCGCTCGCGTTCGCAATCCTGATTACATCCGCCATCCAGTACCCGACAACATGGTTGTCCCGGAAAAATATTAATTTCATTAAAGGTGAATACTTTGAAAACTACCCATGCTCGCCGTGACTTTTTAATCAAAGTCAGTTCAATTTCAGCCGTTTTATCGACTGGCGGAATTCTCAGCGCCTGTGGCGGTAACGAATCTCCCATGGTCAATTTTGATTTTGGTGTAGCCAGTGGTGATCCGCTGAGCGACAGTGTTATTTTGTGGACCCATGCCAAGTACCAAGACCTTTCAGATGCAGTGCCATTGACGTGGCAGGTTGCAAGCGATCTTGAATTCACAAAAATTGTTGTTTTTGGTACTGGTCAGGCCAGTGCTGACAGTGGTTATACATTCAAGGTAGATGCCAAGGGTTTGTTGCCTAATCAAACATATTTCTATCGCTTTACAGCTGGTAAGCACATTTCTCCCATTGGTAAAACGAAAACACTTCCAACAGGCTCCGTTAACGAAGTGAAGTTGGCAGTTCTTTCCTGTTCGAATTATCCAGCAGGATTTTTCAATGTTTACTCTGAAGTTGCAAAATCCGATGTGGACTTGGCCATTCACCTGGGGGACTACATCTATGAATATGCGGCAACAGGTTACGCCTCTGAAAAGGCAGCAAGTTTGGGTCGTACATCCGTACCAGCAAATGAAATTCTGACCCTAAGTGACTATCGCATGCGTCATGCGCAATACAAGTCCGACGCTGATTCGAAGCAATTTCATGCAAGCAAACCTTTAATTGCCGTTTGGGATGACCATGAATTTGCCAACGACGCCTACAAAGATGGTGCAGAAAACCACACTACCGCAACAGAAGGTAGTTTTGCTGCCAGAAAGGCTGCAGCCATGCAGGCTTACCATGAGTGGATGCCCATCAGAACTGGCGCAGACAAGAGCAAAATCTATCGAAGCTTCAATTTTGGAAACTTGATCAGTTTGCACATGTTGGATACGCGTTCTGTAGGACGTGACCAGCAAGTTGACATTGCAGACTTGGTCAACCCAGCAAAACAAGCAACTGCATTGGCGACGTTGAGTTCGCCATCTCGACAATTGTTGGGTGTTGAGCAAGTTCAGTGGCTTCAAACACAGATGGCTTCTTCAACTGCGACATGGCAAATTCTGGGTCAACAGGTTTTGATGGCCCGAATTGAATTTCCATTGACAATTTTGCAAGCATTGAATCCATCTGATACCAGTGCCCAGGCTCAAATTGCTGGTCAAAAAGCCATTACAGACTACCTCACAGCAAAGGCAAAACAAGCCCAGTCATATCCATTGACAGCCATCGAAAGTGCATTGTTGAGCCAACCCAAGCTTGGTTATAACTTAGATGCTTGGGACGGCTATCCTGCCGCCCGAGAAATTGTTTTAGCGGCAGCTGCACAGCTCAAAAAGCGATTGCTTGTGTTGGCAGGTGATACCCACAACGCCTGGCACAGTGATTTGACTTTGATGTCTGGCCAAAAAGTAGGTGAAGAATTTGCAACTTCGAGTGTCAGTTCCCCAGGCCTTGAAGCCTACTTGTCTTTGCCACCTGCACAAGTTAAAGCTATTTTTGAAGGTGTCGTGAAAGATTTGAAATGGATGGATTCTTCGCGCCGAGGCTATTTAAAATTGACTGTTAATGCCAATCAAGTTCAAGGTGAATGGTTCTTCATCGATACCATTACAAGCAAGTCCTACAAAGTAGATGTGTCAACACCTGCTGAAAAACGTATATACACAGCTTGACTGCATCAGTTAAGTCGTAAAAAAACCGCACAATGTGCGGTTTTCTGCTTCAACACAGGCTCAGTGGTACATCTGCTTGGGGTTGTTGTCCATCAGTTCGCCTTTTAGCAAGTACAAAGGCGCTTTGTGGTAAAGAATGATGTCGTGGAATGGATCCGTCAAAATCTTTGTCATCCATACCAGTCCGGTCTGAACATCTTTAAGAATAAACAGGTGAACAGTTCTGAACAACAAACCTGCTACTCCCAAAAGAAGCCATGATGCGCCAACTTGGCGAACCCATTCGCTCAAGTTATCCCAGGGTTCAATCATGCCGAATAAGCCTGGTTGCACGTAAAGCGCCATTGGCAAAATCGCCCAAATGCTGAGCAATACTATTTTACGATTGAGGTTGTAGCCAACTTTGATTTCTTCTTTGTATTCATGCGTTGCTTGATTGATTTCGTCATAGCCTAAAGGTTCAAAGAAAAAATGGCCTGACTGACGCGTGGTCATGGAAATTAGCCAAGCGATCAGCGCAGAAATGACAGGGTCTACCAGAAGAAAGCCATAAGCAACTACAAAGCTGATGGCACTGATGAGATGAAGAGTTTGATTGATACGGCTGTGATGGTAATAACGGTGATCATCATACCGTTGAGTTCTCAATGCTTCGAAAAATGTACTCACATCGTCTCCTGAAGGCAAATTAAAAAACCGCACGGATTGTGCTTGAAGACATGATCATTCGATTTCATGAAAATTCAATGACAAGCTGCATCTGTCACTGAAAATTCACCAATTTTTTCTCTTCACTCATTTGTCATCAATTTGTTAAATCAATACAAGATGATAGAAACATGGAAAATCAATCTGACATGCCCATTGTTCTTGAAGACTATCCCGCTACCCGACCGTCGCTTCGAATTGCGGTTGTGACAGAAACTTGGCCCCCTGAAGTGAATGGTGTTGCTGTGACATTGGCCAAGCTGGTGCAAGGTTTGAGCCATCGAAATCACGACGTTCAACTGATTCGACCACGTCAAGCTAAAACTGATTTACCGATCAGAGATTCATCTTTGGAAGAGGTTCTCATGCGCGGCATGCCCATCCCTCGGTATCCTGAATTGAAGCTTGGATTGCCAAGTAAAAAAACATTGATCAAGACATGGACGCTACGTCGTCCAGATGTTGTGCACATTGCAACTGAAGGTCCGTTGGGTTGGTCAGCACTTCAAGCTGCAAAAGTTTTAAAACTTCCAGTCACTTCCGATTTTCGAACTAATTTCCAGAGCTATTCCAAACACTATGGTGTGGGTTGGCTTAGAAAACCGATCGTGGCCTATTTGCGAAAGTTTCACAATGCGACGGCATGCACCATGGTGCCGACCAAAGAGTTGATGAGAACGCTAAGTGAAAATGGTTTCAATCGTTTAAAAGTAGTTTCTCGTGGTGTTGATACACAATTGTTTAACATGCGTAAGAGAGATGTGAATTTGAGAAATTCTTGGGGTGCCACAGATGAAACCAAGGTGCTCATTTCTGTTGGCAGAATGGCGCCAGAGAAAAATTTAGACCAAGTGCTTAAAACCTATGAGGCACTCAGTTTCATGGGCAATCAAATTAAACTGGTCATGGTGGGTGATGGCCCTCTGCGTGAGCAGTTCCAACAAAAGTACCCTCAAATCATTTTTCCTGGAATGCTGACTCAATCTGAATTGTCAACCTATTACGCCAGTGCTGATTTGTTTGTATTTCCGAGCCAAACCGAAACATTTGGCAATGTCACTCTGGAAGCCCTGGCCAGTGGCATACCCGTATTGGCGTTTGATTGTGCTGCTGCAAGGGACTGGGTTCAGACTGACATCAATGGTTGGTTGGTTGCTGAAAGCAATCCAGATGGATTTGCAACGCAAGCAGTTTCAATCATGAAGAACTCAGATTTGCTGGCCCGTGTCACTGAAAATACAAGAAATCAAGTTGTTCATTTGGACTGGGATCAGATAGCGGAGCAGGTTGAAGGGGTCTTGTGGGATGCCATTCGCATCAGATAGAGCATGCCCAAAATCATGGTGCTTCCCATGATGGTCATTACCCATTGAAGTGGAAATTCAAGTGCCAGTAAGCCACTGTAAATACCTAACATCAGCATGACACTTGCGTTTTCGTTGAATCCTTGAACTGCAATAGACCGTCCGGCTGTTAACAAGTGATAGCCTCTATTTTGTAAGAGTGCATTCATGGGCACCATCAGCATACCGCCAGCAAATCCTGTAACTAGCATCAACGGAATTGCAATCCAAAGTGACGTTGCAAATGCCAGAGCTGGCAAAGAAAAGCCTAGCCATAAACCCAGAGGTAACACCTTGTAGGCATTTTTAAGGGCAACGCTGTGTCCAGCAACACCTGCACCAAATATCACGCCAAAAGCTACAACAGCTTGTAAGAGGCTTGCTTTTTCAAGGGGCATGTTGAGTGCTTCTTTGGCCCAAAGTAAGACCGCAAATTGCACAACTGCACCAATCCCCCAAAAAAGTGTTGTCACCGCCAAAGAAATTCGTCCTATTGAATCCGACCAAAGCATGTAATTGCTTTTCATGAAATTTTGAATGAGCGCAATCGGTCGCATACTTTGCTGAGCGTAAGAGACATCGGCATTGGGGATGCCGAAATTCAAAAGTGCTGCAGTGCTGTAAATTAAGATTAAAGACAACAGCGGGCCCGCATAAACTGTGTGAATGTCAAGTGAGAACGTTTCAATGAACTTCAAATTGAAATTTGACATCCACGGCAATTCACTTGTGGCGACCAGCATGCCACCGCAGGCAGTGCCCAGTA
>Ga0213922_1000748_pt1 | contig 13814 bp, 23 predicted proteins | sample McNCre2917MG_FD_165060 | JGI IMG/M metagenome (GOLD analysis project Ga0213922, IMG submission 165060) | Freshwater microbial communities from McNutts Creek, Athens, Georgia, United States - 29-17 MG | ecosystem: Environmental > Aquatic > Freshwater > Creek | place: USA: Georgia | collected... | reverse complement strand
GTTTCTGTTTTTTCTGTATAAAAAAAGGCTTTTGGGATTTGAGTTATGCCGGCGTCGCGCATTCCTTCGTGTCTTGATTGTCTGCGTTGTGCGTTTCGTGCACTGACGTACCGGTGGCCTTTCTTGTTGTTGCATTCTGCACAGCATGGCGTAAGGTTTTCCAATTCATGACCGCCGCCCCGGTCTAGTTCAATGATGTGGTCAACGGTGTTTGCGTTCTCTTTACCGCAGTAGGTGCAAGGTGGGTTGCCTTCGAGTATCAGCCGGCGGTTGCGTTGGTATTCGGGGTTGCTGTGTTCTCGGCTCATGCTCACGCGCCTTCGGCTTGTGCTAGCGCGGCGCAAGCGCCTTGCTTCCGGTTCATGATGGTTGGGCGTGGTGTCGGGTTCATGTTGTTTGTGTCCTTTGTTTGTCAACCTTATGTTAAACGACCAAAGCAAAGACAGTTGTGTGAATGCTCCACCCACTGGATTGCCCATCCCAGTTCCCTATTTCATTCATCAGCCGACTGTTTACGGCTCGCCCGATCGCATTGCCCAAACCATTTCGTCTTGCATGATTCGAGGCGCGACCGTCTACCCACGTTGCCGTGTGTTACCAACTGCCATGCGAAAGGCTTAGGTCGTGAATGCTGGCTAGGCGTCTAGACACCCGACTTAGCCCCGCATCAATCACACGGAGTACCAGCGTTATTAAGTTTTTACTAGCCAGTTATTTGATGATTGGTGAGCAAATAGAGTGCATACTCCATGTCGCTCGGTTTTAAAACGGTGTTATATATACCAGACTTTTCAAACGCCATCAGCCAACGCTTCTGCCCCGGCGTCGTTTTTCCTTTTTCACTTTTCAGCTCAATAGCAAACAGTTTGCCCGAGTTTGGATGCAGCAAAATCAGATCGGGAAAACCTGCGTCGCCTTGAACGTGTGTCGCCCAGCGACCTCGACTGTTTTGTGCCGGCAGGTCATGATGCACCAGCCAGCCATAACGCTTCGCAACCGAAATCAAAATATCCTTAAATTCGGTTTCGCTCATCTTTGGGTCAGACTTCACAACGCTGCCGACCACGCTTTATCAGCCAAATGCTTAATAGCCCAACGGATTTTTGTTCGCGCTTCGCTCTGGTCTTCATCGCTCATGACGTCATAAACGGCTTGTAGGCGTTCAATCGCGCTAATCAGTTCATCTAATGTCATCGTAAAACTCCAAAGCATCATAAACATCTTTAATTTTTTCTCGCGGTATTGCTTGAGCTGCAATACGTTTCCATCTATCAAGTTCACGTTGAAGATTGTCAATTTGGTCTGCTGCTTCAACCAAAATTTGCCTATTTGGAATAGTTCCGGTGGCCCAATAGAAACGCAAACGATTTTTCAATTTGTTTATTTTTTTTCTCGCATCTGATGTCATTTCAGCCTCTCGATAATTGCGCTTGCCTCATGCGATTTAAGCAGCTCTAAAACGGCGTCGTCACGGCCTGTTACTTCTTGAATGAATTCAAGCAAAGACAGGTCGCTCATTTTGTGGTCTTTTGCCAGTTTGGTGATGTAGCCAACCTGTTTTGGTGTGGCAAACGCGCCTGCTGGACGGTGTTCTGAAGCCACGGACGGAGCTGGAGACGCGTGACCTGCGTTGGGAATGGACTCCGCCCGTGACACCTTTGCCATCTCCTCACGGGATGGTCTTTTGCCGTGTGTGGCATACCCACAGTTGGCTAATGCGCGGCCGATCGCGCTTGTTTCACAATTCTCCACAAATGACGTTGCGTTCACGCCACGATCTGATCGAATCTCATGGGCGTATCCGGTTGCCGTTGGAACTGTTTCGCTGTTCTTGAAATAAATTTCAGCGCGGAAAATACAACTATCGCCGTCGTATTGCATCATCGTTGTTTCCACGCGAGCACCTGGGCCATGTTCAGCCCAAAAGCGAACTAGGCGATCTTCAACGGTTTCGTAATCGCTCAAATTGAAGCCCATTAGACAACCTTCCAAACGATCGCAAGTGTGCCGGTATCAGTTTTGCGACGTTCATTCGAATCTGTCACCAAACCCATTTCCACCAATTCCTGCCGGCGTTTCGCCGCGCTAGATCGCAAAATTCCACAATGCTCACCAATCTCGTAATCGGTTGCAGCGCCCAGATCATGCAAAGCAAGCAAAACTTTATCGCGCTGGTTTGGGCCACGCTTTGATGCTTTTCGTGCAGCTTTACGCGCCGTATCAAAATCGGTTGCGCGATGCAGTTTTTCGGCTGGTTTGATTTGGTTCACGGAAACGTGCCAACCACCAAGGCCGACGGATGTTGTAAACAGTTCGTCTTGCATTGTCGGGATTCTTTCTTTTAGTCGGGATTAACTTTTCCACCAAGTTCTTCAATGGCGAGAATAACACACTCTGCGTAGTCGTCATTGCCACTTAGTTGGAAATCTATGACCATGTTGCGCAATCCTCGAATCAGATGATCGTCACGGAATTTGCGCGGAACGTGTTTTGGTCGCGCTATTTCGTCAATCAAATTGAAAATTGCCATGCCTTGATTGGTGAGCATTGCTCGGGTTTCTTCCGATAGTTCACCTTGATTCCATGCCACGCCGTCGCTCATTTTGTGCTCCACGGCCCCCATCCGAAGCCGTACCTTTCCATTCCGTAGTTGTAAATTGCTAACCCTGCCAGCAAGTTAGTGTCAGCGTGTAACAAGTCTTTTGGTTTGCTGATGATGCCGCGCTCAATCAGGTATGGATGCCAAAAACCGTTTATTTGCATCAGCCCACGACTGCCCCCATTTGGGTCTTTGCGGTTGACTGCGTTTGGTGTGCAATTTGATTCGCGCTTGATGATGGATTCCAACACGGTGCGCTGATCGGCCGGCCAACCAAGGTTGACAGCCAACGCCGAAAACTGTTCGCAAGCGCTCGAATACGGGTCAATGAAAATTGTTGAGCTGGTCGTCGTGGTTGGCTCAATTAGATATGGCTGGACGCTGATTGGCGCGGTCGGCATAACGCTAGAAGCCTCTGAATGGGCATTAGGAGCGCCTAGGAGCGACGCAAATCCCCATATGGCTGTAATGAAGCCAGCGATGAGTTTGGGTGCGGTTAATTGCATAATGAATATCCTTTCGTCGGGTACTTCGACCCTAGGCAAGCCTGACGGCTATTGCAAGGATTTCGCTTTTTTCCAAGCCAGCACTGCATCTGGCACGACGTCGGCATTGAACACGTTGACGTGCCACGGCTCGCTGTCAAGTTCCCAGCTGAACCCGTATTCGAGTGCGGTCGCTGCCATGAATTCCAAACGCGCACCGGATGCTTCAGCCACGTCAACCGAAATGCCCCAGTTGTGGTTGCTTTTCCCCGGTTGCGCAATCGGTGCTTTGCCGGGTTTCAAATACCAATTCTGGCCTTTGTAGACGCGTGGCTTGACACCAGGAATTGGTTGGGTTGTCATTCGATCATTCCACGCAATCGTTTGGGTAGCTAATGACCGATAGGTGTCGTTTGCGCTGGTCGGTTTGAATGTTTTAATGCCTTCGGCGAACGCTCGATCACGCCACGCCATCCAACAATCTGCAGCTGCAAACAACAATTTGCCGTAAGGTTTTATTTCTACCAACATGTTGTTTGGTAGTTCGCCTGCCTGACAATGCGCAACAATGCGCGGCAATATCACTTTGCGTTTATGCGGAACGGCCAAAGCCTTCGTCCTTTTTGTTGACCCATCGCATGATTGGCGGAATGAGCGCGGCTATCGCGCCTTTTGCATAATCCTTTGGGTCGGTTGTACCAGTGGAGTAAACCGCGACTAACGCGCCGACAAGTGAACGTGCATACGAAGCGAGCATTGCTTTATCTGTGGTTTTCAATGTGACCGTCAATCTTTTGTTCTATTCGACCAAGGACTTGGTGGACTTTGCCGTGGTCTTTTTTATTGTCGCTGCCGATCTTGCCGATGAGAGCCACCAATACAAGGAAACACCCACCGATAATAGAAACCACAATTTCAGTCGCCATGTCATGCCGGCTCAATCGGTTCGGGTTCTGGTGGCACATAGTTCGGGTCGTAAAATTCGCCGTATGTGCCAAGTGTTGGGTCGTACATATATCCGATGCCGGCATAAACGCCACGGAAATTAGCGTTGTATGACGTTTGCAACCATGTACCTGCAAGGCCAAGTGATGCAATGAATTCTTGACCTACTGGTTCGCTTTCTGGAAACGGCAAATATTCAATCGTTTCGTTATTTATTGCGATTACTTCAAGCACCTTGTTGGTGTCGTCAATTTGTGCAAAGTAAGCCATTAGAACGTGACGCTCCCTGAACCCGTCCAAACGTAGATTCGATAGCCACCTGAAACCGTGTAGGTCGGTGAACCTGTTGTTGAAGCTGCTGGGTCAAACGCATCTGAGTAACGCAATGCAACAAGACCTGAACCGCCTGCACCACCGTTGCTTAGTACTGCACCACCGCCACCGCCACCCGTGTTTACTGTGCCGGCTGTTCCACCTGCACCGGATACTGTTCCGCCGTTACCACCGCCTGCGGTTGCTGTTGCAGTACCGCCTTGCGCACCACCACCGCCGCCACCGCCACGCGACACAGCGCTTCCCGTGATGCTGTTTGATAAACCAGCACCACCAAGCGCAACTGATGCAACTCCGTTGGTTACACCACCAGCGCCACCACCGCCAGCTCCGTTGGCGTCACCACCGCCATAGTTACCACCGGCATAACCCTGGACTGGTGAAGCTGTACGAGCGCCACCTGTGCTGTCTCGCGACGCGCCACCGCCCGATCCACCTGATTGCCCTGCGCCTTGAAACGTGTTTCCGCCGCGACCGCCACCAGTAGATGTAATTGAACCTAAAACGCTGTTGCTTCCGTTTGCAGCTGACGCACCACCACCGCCGACAGTAACCGTTAAAGAAACTCCTGCCGTGATTGACAAAGTGCTTTCCGCACTACCACCACCACCCGTTGTTGCACCGCTTACAGATGTGCGATAACCGCCTGCACCGCCACCACCAGAGTTTTGGTTAGTTTGCCCTGAAGTACCACCACCACCACCACCAGCAATAACTAGATACTCAACTGCGGTCGGTGGGTTTGCTCCACCAAATGCCAAAATCTGCATGGCTTATGCCGCCACGTTGCCGACAACCGCCCAAGTATCTGTTGCGATCTTTACGCAAGTCGCTAACGCATATTGACCGTTTGTCTTGAGTTTGCTTCCTGCGCTACGCAATGTCACACCTACGCCGGCAGTAATGGTTATTTGACCAGCGCCGAGTTGCATGATGTTAATTTGTGTTCCAATACCGTATGCCACGCTTGAGTTTGGTGGAATCGTCAGAGCGATTGCTGACGCGTTGTCGCAAGTAATTAGTTTTCCGTCGTCAGCCAAAACGGTGGTATAGGTTGTGCCTGTCTGGGCGTTTAACGCGATCATGGCCGTAGCGACGTTTGTCATTTCGGCAGCTGTCAATACTTGACCTGTTGTAAAGGTTTCTCTTGTTGCCATATGTGCTCCTATCCTAAAACATTAAGGCCGTCAAGTGTGCCATACGTTAACGAATCCAGTATCAGCTCATAAACGACCGTGGTTGGTGCGGTATAAAAAGTGACGCTGTGGCCACGGCTAAAACTGATATTGAATTCGAGGCCTTCAACCGATAGCTCTTGGGCAAATTGGCTGTATGTCGTCGGGCCTGTTTGTATTTGCTTTTGGATGGTGATGGTGTCGCCAATGTCAATCGTTGAAACTGTGTCGCGCTGGGCGGTTGTCATCATCAGATATTCGGTTTCTAGGTCGCTATATCGGGCTTCCGGGTCAGCGACCAAAAGGTATTCGGCAAGCGTTAAAGCTGACGTGTCGTTATGCAAAAGGCTGTTAGTGATGTATTGCGCTTGGGTCAGATATTTGGCTTGGCTTGCCGTGTCCTGCGCAACTTGGGCTGTACTGCTTTGCAATGTTTTGACTGACGCATAATTACAAACCTGCGTTGCTTCAAATTTTACACCAACGCCGTTGTATCGAATGTTTGTTCCATCGTCGTGAAAATCGGCTACCGAACCCGACAACGTGTTACCAATTCTCGGCTCAAAAGTAAAGACCCCAGATCGTGAAACGTACACACGGCCCTGTTCTGCCTTATTTATTTCGTTGGCATAATTAGCAACGGATGTGCCGGCAGCAACCTTGTATGCGCCACCACCGCCGAGTGTGCTGACGCTGGTTTGAATGTCGCGGTGCGTTACGCCGGTCGGATAGTTCACTTCTGGCAAACTAAGCATCGCGTCCATTCGAGCGCTCGCTAGTTCTTCGGTTGTTGTCCATTCGTTCAGATATGTTTGCGCAAGAATATAAAAGTCATCAGCGCAGACAACGGAAACGGTGTCAATTCCGCCCAGATTGTAGGTGAGGTTATAGTCAACAATTTTGCCGACAAACAAAAAGACCTGGTTGTTTGAGCTGTCGTAACGCGACAAACGCACGTTGCGCAGTGGGGCTAGACCGGGTTGGCTGTTTGCTGGGTCATAGTACGGCGACGTGGTATCAAACGGTGCGAACGCACCTTGGGCTTTGGTGTTGTTTAAAACAAAGCTCATCGTGCCGTAGGTAAATTGGTCGCCGATATCTCGACGGCCGCGCATTACGCGCACGGATAAAACGCCGTCTGTGACGTCGGCATAAGTGACGCCGGGGCCTAAAAGGTAGGTGGTGTTGTCAAGTACGCCTTTTTCTGCGTCGTCAAGCGTGAACGAACCCCAGTCGTAGCCGGTGTCAATTTCCATCAGGTAGTTGCCTGATTCAACGACTGGATAGCCGGGCATTAGTAACCGCTAACTGCTATTTGGGCTGGGCCGTTTGTGCGGTTAAAGCTGCGCAATGCGTTGACTATTTCTTGACCGATTTCGCTTGACGTGGCAAGACCGCCAGTTACTTCAATGTTGTAGTTGTAGTTCGCCATGCGTTCCTGAATACCGAACATTGCGCCGGGGTTGTTAACTGTTGGCGCTTGTACGAGTGTTGGCATATTGGCGATGCGTTGCATTTCTTTGCTAATACTTGGCGCACTTTTTCCACCGCCACCACCAGATGGTGTCGCGGCGTCTGGTGCAGCCGTGATGGAGAAACCGCCACCGGGAGCAAACGCTGGTGAATCTGCTCGAGTGTAACCAGTAGCACCTGATGCAGTGGATGGTGGCTCATAGAAAAACGATGGCTGGTTAATTGGATTGTATCCAAGTTCGTCTAGGCGCGGTATGTCCTTGAATGGGTTTATCAAGTTCATTGCGTCAATGACTTTGTTGGTGAGCTGTACGACGCCGTTGTAAACGACTGCAAACGCGTTGTAGATCGTGTTGGCAATAAAGACGGCCGTGGATGCGATTGCTTGGCCTGCCTGTCGGAAACTAAGAGTCAATTCTTTCATTGCTGATTTGTCGTTCAGCAACCCGTAAAGCTCGGTGATGGTGATGGTTGCGATTGCGGCCGCAGCGCTGAAGAAACCAATGCCAGCGCTTTTGCTTCCGGCGGCAAAAGTGAACGATGAACCGAGCGCGGTGTTAGCTGCGGTCGTCAGCGTGGAGATCGTGTTGTAGGTTTTCATTGCGACGTTAGCAGCAACGATTGCGGCAGCGAAACCGCCAACAATGCCAATAAGCTTCACAATCACGTCTGCGTGTTTTTGTGCAAATTCTGCGCCGTCAATGAAATATGGCAACAATTTCTCGAGTACCGGGATAAGTGCTGCACCGATGGATTCTTGCAATTCGCCCATCTGTATTGACAGGTTTTTCATGCCACCTTCGGCGGTGTTTGCGGCAGCTTCACCAGCTCCACCGAAACGGGTTTGCAGTACGTCCATGATTTCGGACGCGCTCATGGATTTGTCAATGACGCCTTTAAGCGATGGGTCAAGTTTGGCTAGCGCGGTGGTTGTGCCATTCATGGCTTTGCCGACTGCGAGGCTGACTGATTCGAGGTCGCGTCCGGTTGCGGCGGCAATGTCTACGGAGAGGGATAAGGCTCGCTGGGCTGTGCTTAAATCGCCCGTAGAACGCACTAGGGACGCCATAGCGGGGCGCAAATCGTCGTCCGCTACCGCAGTAGCCCTAGACAGCGTAGAAATAAAATCCTCGTTAGCTTTAACCTGCGCTTCGGTTGCCTTGGTTGTTACCTGCAACTGGCGAGCCAAAAGCACCTGCGCCTTTTGATCGCTCATCGCAGCCTTGGTCGCAAGACCTAATCCGGCAGCAACCGCGCCCAATGTGGCGACCGCCGGCAAGAATGCTTTGTCTAACGCATAGCCAGCCTTTTGGCCGATTGTCTCAAGCGACGCAAATTCCTTAGAGGCCTTAGTGATTCCGCGTTCGTCGAATTCTGAAATTATCGGTATACGAATTGCCATTACGCGACCACAATCTTTCGCTCAATTTCTTTTGCTACAACCTCGAGCGCTTTGTTCATTTCCTCGGTTACCGATTCAATGTTCGCTTCGGCGGCAGGCCACATGACGCGAGACGGTGCGCCCCAAAGTTGACGTGACAAATTGCTGTCATTCTTTTTGCCAGCCATGTCAATAATCGCAGCTGCCGGGTCTTTCTGAATGATCGTTATCACCGAGTTGTTGCGCTTCGAGGTATCCACTTTGATTACGACACCACGCCGCGCTTTTGACTGGTCATAAGGAAACAACTGGCGTCCACGTTGCGACCAATTTTTAAACATTCCGGAAAGGTACTTTGATGGGTATCGGTTTTGGGCGTCAGTAACAATAGGTTGCGCAATAGCTTTCGCATCCTTTTGAAACTGTTTCCGCATATCAGGGTCAAGTTGCCTTAACTCTTTCAATACTTCTTTTGCGCCAATAACTTCAATACCCATTATTTTTTCCTGTTTTGCTCCTCAATGATGTGGAAAACGGTTGTCATGTCTCGTAAATCAAATTCAATTTCGCGCGGCCAGAACCCACTCATCACGAGGATTTCACAGAGGCCGCGCCGCCATGTTCCCCGATGGTAGGGGTTTCGTCAGTGATTTCGTCCACTGGCATTATTTCCATGTCTGGGTGTTCGGCAACCCATTCACGCCAAGTACCAGGAACTTTGTCGCCGGCAAGTTTGCAAAGCACGTAAGCCCAGCAACACATATCAGCGAAACCGATTCCTTTGCCGTCTGCGGAGCGGCGGTTTTCTATTTTTTCCCACTCCACAATGGCAAGCATGTTTGTTGTCATTTCTCGAGGCGGTTTGCCGTCGCCAAGGTCAATGCGTAATTTGACTTTCATTTCTTTCCTTTCGTCGGGCAAGGCTGCGCCAATCGCGGCTTGCTTTTGTAGTTATCAGCGCAAGGCCCGTAAGCCTTGGCTGAGAGCATTACGAAGTCGCTTTGGTAAGCGCTGAACCTTGGAACACCAAGTCAATGGTGCTAAGGGTGCCGAGGCTTGCGTTAATCGGCGTGTGGCTTTCAAGATATGCCGCGCTCAATGTGTACTTTGGCGCTGTCGCTGATGGGGTTGCAAGGCCAGCTGCGGTTGGTGACAATTCAATTGAAACGGACGTGCCAACCAAGTTGTAAATGCTGGCCTCGGTCTCGCTTGCAGCATATGACTGGTAAAGCGTGACCGTGATCTGGTTGTTCTGCAATCCTGCGGTGTACTTGCGAGCGGTGTCACCAAATGCGGTTGATTCAAGCGCTTCCACCGTGTAGGTGATAGTTGCTGCGGTGCACTGATCGGTCAAATCAACCGAGTTGATCTTGATTGCTGGGTTGCTCAAATAAACTGATGTTGCCATTGGGTGTTACTCCTGCTCGCTGGTTTCTGATTTGACTTTAGAGGCTTTTTTAGGTGCGTCGGTGGATATTAAACCTGCGTCCAATAATGCTTGCACGTTGGTTTCTTCCGCCGGCACAAATGCTTCGCCGGGGTTTCCGATTCGAGGGCTGACGATGATATACATAATTTCCTTTACGCTGTTTGGGCTTGTAGGTTCGCTGTCAATTCGTATGCCGGGAGCACTTGGCCACCGATTTCCAATGTGATCGGACGGCCATCAGTTATTGCGATGTTTGACCCCAGCACTTTGGCGGCGGTGTTGAGCAATGATCGAAGCGCGTCAAGGTTTGACGGGCCAGCCGATATGAGCTGTATTGGAAATGTCATTTTTGCGATGTTGTAGTTAAAAGCGGTAAATGACGGTGCGCCAATGAACGCGCAACCAGTGCCCGGCAAAATGTTCCGTGGGTCTGTAATGACCTGTAATCCGGTCACCGTTCCCAGTTTGGTTGACAGGTCGTCCAATGCCTCGTTAAAGAGGTCGGTGTATGCGGCTACGGTCATGCCACTGCCGGACGGTCAAGACCACACAACTGTTTAATGATTGGTGACAATCCGGTTACTGGTGCGGTGCTCATTTCGTTGAATGATGCAAAAACGTCAATGCTTCCGCGCTGACGGTAAAGCATTCCGCCGTATTGGATTGTTCCCAGTTTCACGTCGTCGCTTGGAACGGTCGTGAGGCTGTCGTAATAGCCTGCCTCTTGACGCCTGCGATAAATGAAATTATTCGAAGCTGCCGCGCATTGCGTGGTGAAATCCTGATCGGCTTGCGTTGCAACTGAAATGCCCAGCCATGTTTGAATGTCCGAAGCGGTAATCCAAGTACAGACCTGCGTGTAGGTGATCGTTCCAACGAATGATTGAACGCGATCTACGTTTGTGCCGGTGCAAGCGTAAAGCACCTGGTTTGGCAACGGGTTTAGTTCGTTGAATTCAAGAAAACCTGTCGTTGAATTAACGCCAATGAACTGATGTTCCGGCAACGCAATGATCTGGAATGTTCCACTAAACGGTGCTGAAACGCCCGAGACAGTTATGTTCTGTCCAACCTCAAACGGTGTAGGTTCGAGCGTTTGCAGCACTGCATAGTTGTCGGTCAACTGTTTAGAGCTGACGTTGTAAGTAGCCATGGCGGTTAAGCCGCCTTTCTACTAAGCGACGGTGATTGACTGGATGAACTGGCTTCCTGCAGCAACCGTTGGACCGTCCTGTACGAACGTTGCAAAGTAGCCGTAGTAGCTGAACGTGCGAGCCAACAGGTCTGGAACTTCAACGGAGCGCATTCCTTGCTGTGCTTCGTAGAATTCAATCGCTGGTGCGTGAACGATGAGCAAGGTTCCGGATGCTGCGTTTCCGTCAACAACCAATTCCAAGCCGAGTGGGTTCATTCCGCTCCACTTAGTTGCATCGCCAGCGCCAAGTGTGTTCTGACCGATGAGGCCCGGTGCACCGATTGCTGGGAACAATGGACGCTTGCTTGAATCCAACTGTGCGCCGAGTTTGCTCCAAACGTCTGGGCTTACGACCATGTGTGTTGGGAACAAGTTGGTGTTGGTTGAAATGTTTACTGCGCAGGTGTAGATCGCGCTCATCAGTGATGATGGGTCGCCTGCAGTAACAGTCCAAGTTGAACCTGACGACTGCTTTTGAGCTACGAGGTAGTCGACAGCGATGTTGTCGGTTTCTTTGAGGTACTGGCCAGCAAGGTCATTCAAGATGATGTTCATTGCAGCTGGGTCTGTGAAGTCAACTGTTTGCTGTGCAATTTGGATTGAACCAGCAACGGTTTGACGGGTCACGGTGTTCGCGGCAAGGGTCATTGTTTGCGACGTGACGGCGGTTCCTTGTGTTCCTTGTGCACCTGCAGCGGTGTGCTGGGTGATGCTTGGACGGGTGAATGAGATACCGGAGCCTTGTGGCATTGCGCGAGTACCGAATGCGCTGACCGTTGGACGGATGAAGTTGTAGTTTTGGAACACTGGCCCCAAAACTGGAACTGGCAAAAGACCAGGTGTGTCGCTGGTGAGGTCTTGCGATACTGCTTCGATTGCTGACTGATCGCGACGTGCTGCGTCACGGAATGCTGCGTTTACTTTTGCAAACGTTTCTCCGCCACGGTGCATCGCTGCAAGGTATTCCGAAGCTGATGGCATACGGAATTCTTTTTTCGCTTCTGCGAAAACAACTGGTGAAGTTGGGATGGTTGCTTCTACTGCTTCGGACATTACTGGCTCCTGTTCTTGGACTTCTTCTTCAACAATAACAATTTCTTCTTCTGGTTGGTGGATACTCTCGGGTTCGGATGCGGCGACGTCGGTAATCACTGCCCCAGAGAATGCTGGACGACCGGTGACGAGCGACAGCTCTACCCAGTCAGCTGCAAGGACACGCATTGTGCCATCGTCTTGCATTTTAAATTTGGTTGGGTTTACACCAACGGAAACGCTGTCAATTACGCCGTCAAGGGCAAGCGTTAAGGCTTCTTCGCCGAGCGTGGTTTTGGAGATTCGAGCGGAAAACATCATGCCTTCCGGGGTGTCTACGCGCTCGGTCACAAGGCCAACCGCCTGCTCACTGTCATGGTTCAAATAAAGCTTTGGGGCTTTGCCTTCTACTGGAAGCGAGCCTGCTTCAAAAATCACTTTTTCGCCAGACGATACTTGCGCGACAACGCCGTAAGGAACGGCAACACCGGACACGGTGCGCGATGGTACGCCTTCAACTTTTGAAGCGTCAAGCGTGAGATCGGTTGAAATTAGTTTGAACATGGTTTTAGTTTTCCTCATTCATTGGGGCTGGTGGTGGATTAGTGCCGGGTGCGGTTGGCATATCTTCCATGTCAGCTTCTTCTTCGCTGACTTCAATCATTTCGGACAGGTAATCATCGACGTCGAACCTGACGTACGTTCCCGCAGGCAGACAGCCTGAAAGTGTTTGCTCGATGGTGGTCATATATGAGCGAGCGCCGAAAACATACAGGTCTTGACGTGCGCCTTGGTTGCTTTGGTATGAGTATGAGCCAACGCTGTTGCCGTTCAAAAAGAATGGGATGTTGCAGGTTCGTGCCATTTCTTTTGATTGGAATTCGGCAGCTTCGGACAGCAACATTTTTGATGCGTCCACGTCAGTTGGTTGCCAATCTACAAACTGGTTAATCGCCGCGATTTGATTGCTCCGACGACTGGCTTCGAAGGCTTGCGCGAGCTCCGACAATTCTTGACCGGACAAGGGTTCACCTGAGGTTTGTTTAAGGACTCCGGCGGGCAAGGCCGAGCTCGCGTTGCGTTGACGCGCAGACTCTAGGGCCAGCGACGTGGCGATGGATTGTGTTGACTGGTAGATGATGCCTTGGTTAACGCCGATGAATTGCACGACGTCTTCGGTTGGGATTTGTGCGCCTTGAAAATAAATTTGGTTTGATTTACCGAACGCAAATACTGGGCCTGTCATGTCAAGCGTGTTGACCATTGCGGCAGGCAAACGGCTGAACGATGCAGGGTATCCGTCGGCGGTGCGTGATGAAATCCAAAGAAAAGCGCGACCGAAAAAGAAAAGGTCGTCAAAAAGCCATGCCATGAAAGCGCCATAGGAGAGTTGTGGGTCTGGCTGTTTGAGCCATGAGCGCGGCGCAATTTCTTCTTCTATTTCGTCTTTGGCAACATCATCCCAATAGCACTTGTACATTTCCAACGGTGTGTTAGCGATCACTGACGCAATCAGATCGCGAGCGCGGTTCACGGTCGGTACTTGCATTGCGCGGTTTCGTGCGTCGCCTTCAATGTATGAGTAATACTTGCCAATGCTTGCTTCACCTGCTACGGAATTCGGTGCATAAGTTCCGCCGGCTGCTGCTTTCAATTCGGTGTGCGGTGAGATCGCAGCTTTGGTGACGCGGTTAAAAATACCCATGGTTTTAGTCTGCCAGTTTCGTGTCGGTTAATGGTGGCACTGGGTCGGCCTCATCCGATCCC
>Ga0213922_1000745_pt1 | contig 13828 bp, 17 predicted proteins | sample McNCre2917MG_FD_165060 | JGI IMG/M metagenome (GOLD analysis project Ga0213922, IMG submission 165060) | Freshwater microbial communities from McNutts Creek, Athens, Georgia, United States - 29-17 MG | ecosystem: Environmental > Aquatic > Freshwater > Creek | place: USA: Georgia | collected... | reverse complement strand
ATACAAGTCAGATTTGTCTTCGTGAAATTTCATATTTCGTTTACGACCTTCCAATACTCGATTTGCTTCAGCAAAAAGTTCATCACTTACAATTGGTGGGTGTAAACCTCTAACTATTAGGCTAGGTTCTTTTTTATATTCTTTTATGAAAACTTTGCCAGTGTATGCTACATTTCGAACGATACTTGGAAATGTATTCTTTGAGAGTTTCATTCCTTGCCCATTCAACCATCTTCTTATCTCGTCTGCTGAGTATATTCCACTTGCCATCTTCTCAAATGATTGAATAATCAATTTGGCATCATCATTCGGTTCAATTGTTGATTTTTTATCAACTCTAACATTTCTATACCCTTTAGGTGCTTGTCCCGTCCAACAACCCTCTTTTTGTGCACGCCTCATCCCCTCAGTTGTACGCATTGAGTTCTTATCATTTTCAACCTCAGGAATTGATAGATATAAGGATAATAAAATTTTATTATCTGCATTTGATAAATCAAGAGGTTGCTCAACAGTATTAACAGTTATGCCCATCAAATCTAATTCTTTAATGACAGTAAGAGCCTCATATTGGTTTCTGCTGAATCTGTCCCATCTGTTGGCAAGAATCAAATCAACGGTATTTTTATTTTTTTTACAGTAAGCCATCAACTTTCTCCATTCGGGTCTATCGAAAGTCTTACCTGAATAATCTTCGGTATATAAACCTACGACTTCGTGTTTGTTAATTTCACACCAGCGGAGTAGCATCTCTTCTTGATGTTGCAGTGAGAATCCTCTATCAGCTTGATCGTCAGTGGAGACGCGCTTATAACAAATTACGTTCATAAAATATTTGTGTTAACAGGCTTCTTTATATTTGATTGACAATTCATCATTGCTAATATCAAGCAGATTATTTGATTTAGCTGCATCTTTTTTATTCCTATTTTCACAATAAGACTCATACTCAATACTAGCAAGTGCTGTTAGAAATTCACGGATGTCATTTATTTCTTTTTCCGTACAATTTTTAACTTGTGAACCAAGGAAATTTCTGATTTGATTGTTGCTAAGCATAATGAAATTCAGTTAAAGTATGTGCTTAACTTAATGAATGCTAGTTTGTCCAACAGAACCCATATTTCAAGATTCTGCTGGTCAGACAAACTAATTCCGTCTAAACTTAATTGGGTCTTTAATTGGGAGGGATTCATAATTTATGCAGCTTGTTGTAATTCAACTTCATTTCTTTCTGCTAATACCATATTCATTCTCTTTTTACAGAATTCTACTGATACAGGATCGATATCTACGCCGATTGCGTGGCATCCGTGACGTGCAAAAATCTCAAGACCCTGGCCCGCACCACAGTGGATATCAATACAGGTCATACCTGGCAATGTGTAGGATTCTACAAATCGTTCATATATGGCCATCGGTGCTGGTGCATCGTGGGTAAAATTTGGGTCATACTTTTTATACTCTGAATCATTTACAACAGGGGTAGTAATAACATTTGAGACAATTGTTTCATCAGCCTGAACATAAAATCTATTCGTTCCATCTTTAGCCTTATGACTTTTCTTTACCATTTTTTTACCCTCTTTGGTTGCTTTCATTTTTGGATGAAAATTCAAGACAGCGTTTTTCATTTTACATACAAATATCATTTCATCCACAGGTCTAAAGAAGTCTTTCACAATTACAGGGGTAGAATTACTTTTAATCCAAGGACATCTTCCAATCACTTCTAATCCTGACTCTAATAACATCATTTCGTATTGAGTGATAATACTTTTGTAGCCACCAGCATAAGACTCTCCAATCACAATCACGATAACTCCATTTTCATCCATAATATCCATCAGAGCGTCGATAAACTTTCGGCTGTTATCAAGATATTCTTTTAATGTAGGCTCCTGACCATATTTCATTTCTCCTTGGTTTCGATATTCTTTCATTGTCCAATACGTTGGAGAAAACATTGCAAAATGTGGACGATACTTTTTAAGGTTTGATAAGTCCACACTACTTTGATTAAACACTTCAAACCACACATCTTTATTTACTGCTTCAGCTTTGATTTTCTGTTTCGTCTTTTTCTTATCGTCTTTATCTCTACTACTTAACATTAAGTTGTATGCACCATCAATCTTATAAGTGCCATTGTCGATACCTTCAATTAAACCAAGGCTGCTATCAGTTTTCTCATACTCATACACAGCCATCAACTTTCTCAAGGTTCTACCTGAAAAGTCTAACCCCGATTGCATACAAGCGATTTCAAACTTGTCTCTACCAGCGGTTCCATATTCATTCTCATCATCAATATTTTTCATTCCAAGTAGATCGTTTCTTTTCCCTTGGTCATTTCCCAGCAACCCTAACATATGTTCAATGTTGGTACACTTTTCTGAGAGATGTACCTTAATCTTTTGATTGTATGTAATACGATTATCAATAATTTCAGAATCGGGAATATCAAGAACTACACATTCAAGAGTATCAATATTACTAGCCTCAATAGCAGAGTAATAACGATGACCACCATCAATAATGTAATACTTGCCTTTTCTTTCAACAACGATTACCGCTGTCTTTTGACCGAAGTGTTTCATTGTGAACGTCATAAACTGATTAGGTTGGTAGCGTTTAATTCCCAACACTAAGGGGTGAATTTCTAATTCACCTAGCGGTACTCTAATTGTTTTTTTCATTGCGAGTATTTATTTTTAAGTTAAAAATTGTGTCTTTTGTGTTGGATATAAATAAAATATCCAATTTTTTTAATCAAAAAAAAGACCAATATGGCCCTTTTCTATTTTTATAGATTTAAATGTTAGTCCCTAATGATAATAATATTTCCTTCAGCATCATATCCAGCCTCATCATCACTAATGTATTCAAAATAGTATAAATCCCACATTAGAGTCAATATGTAATCTTCAACTGATTCAATTACGCTGATAGGAATTTTACCTTTAACGAGTACTTTATTTTCTGCTCCAAGATTTTTTGAGAATTTTCTAAAAGGTTTACCATTATCATCTATCCAAAATGCACGCATTACAATATAACGTACTTGAGTATCCTTATTCACATTGTGGGTCTTGTATAGTTTTAAATTAAAAAGTAACCACAATTTTTGAATCCTAATCTTATAGTATTCAATTGCGTTGTAAATGTCATTCGCAGAAAGTGTTCTACCATCAGAATCGATAATACTATCAGTGGAATTTAGAAATTCCAAAAAGTCCTCTATAAGCTCAAGATAATGTTGATGGAGATTACCAAACTTTTTAAGTTGAACTGCATTTAATTTTGGCTCGTTTTCACTTAACCACGTTTGTAGGTTAAATTTAGGAGAGTTTTGCGCTATGGAATATTCTATTTTCATATTGTACCACAAATGTAAGTCCAATAATTTAATACACAAAATATTTTTATAACTTTTTGAAAATTCGGCAGGAAGTGAACACAATTTAGATGTAATTATATAGCCCCCTGCTGGCCTGCCTTCGGTATCCCAAGCACGTAAAGCCCTTTTTATCAATGATTTATAGGGTGTTGATGATCCAAACAAAATTTTTTTGGCAAAAAATTGAAAAGTTGGAAATGATCGACCAAATGCAGAAAAAAAATTCTGCAGATTTTTAGATACGGGGCTTGATTTTGTAAAAACTAATATTTATATTTTATAATGTGTCAAGGCTAGGCGAAGTCTTTTAATGGACACATAAGATATTTTAACGACCCCTGATATTATGCGTCGCCTCGCAGAAATTGGGGGTCTCATTTTACAATGAACATTACTTTTTATGATGGTATCAAAACTCACAATCCAAGTGGATACCTCAACTTTCAACAGGTTTATGAATACATCAAAACCTCCCCCAACGCTGGTCTAATCGAGACCATAAGACTTCTCAAATCAAAAGGTGATAGTTATTATCGTCAATTGAAATTAAAGCTACCAATTATTACACCGCACGTAGAAGCTACCGCTCGTAAGTTGGCTGGTGATGAATTTGATAAGAACCTCAAGTCATTCACGCAACTAATGTACTTTGACATTGATGACGTACAGAATTTACACGTAGAGAAACAACGAATTATCAATCAGTATAAGGACTTTGTTTCGTTGGTATGTATTTCTCCATCAGGTGCTGGTATATCAATTTTCATTCAAATTGAAAATGAATTAACCAAAGAGAATTTCAATCCAATATGGAATTCAATTAGGAAGAATGAGTTAGCTGGTGAAAACATTGATGTTAAAGCGAATGGTATCGCTAGAGCAATGTTTCTTTCTTCTGACCCTGATGTCTATTATAATCCTGAGGCAACATTAGCCGTAGATTTTGATGTAGATGAAGAACAGGGAACTGACCCTAATACGTGTAGATTAAAAAATAATAGTAATATCAATTCCCACTTTTCAAGTATAAATACTATTACAAAGAATAGTTATCATTTGTATGGCATTGATTATGTCCTTAAACTTATCAATACTGCTTCTCAAGTAGAAGTTGATAACCACATTGTAGATGTAAAGGAAGTTCCATATGTCGCTCTATATATACCTAAATTGATTATAGAAGGTAAAAGACATTCTACCCTATATTCAATGATTCACCATTTGTTTTACCTAAATCCTGAATTGGAAATTGACGTAATCTACTCTTACGTGTGGTTTGTTAATAATGTATTTGTGCGACCCAAATTAGATAAACACGATTTATTACGTCATTTCAATAATGTAGTCAACCAAATTCATAGTTCAAGTTTGGTATACGTTAACTACAAGAAGCGACGCATTCATTTCAATAAGAATTGCTGGTATTTAACTTCAAACGATAAGATGATCTTAGCCAAGAAATTGACTGGCATTTATAAAAGACACCACAACAAACAAAAGGTAATGGATGCGATTCAACAATTAGAGGCCGAGAAAAAGAAGTTGACTAATATCGCAATCAAACAAATAACAGGAATGGATGTAAAGACAATTAGAAGCCATAGAAAGTCGCCAGATATTGATTTGGAGTTTGAAATTTCTTCAATAATTGACGAATATTCATCATTTAATTCTGTAAGATTAACCGCCTGAAAACAGGGTTCTTTGCTGCATAAATTGTCGTACGGGACGACTATACTAATAATAAGGTCAATTCCCTGTTTTTCTTGGATAGCATAAGTTCAGGCCACAATTTCACTAGCAATTGAAATTATGTAGATATACATAGTATCGAACCCTTTCGTGAAATAACCCTTCTATTTTGTAATTATTGTCAAAATGGGAGGGTTTATTGTTGCCACTGAATATTTATAGTAAATGAAAAACACAATGAAATTTCAGGACATAATTCCAAGACAATCAACACGACCATTGAAGATCATCATCAGTGAACAACAATTCCAAAGGCTTTCAAGTAGCGTTGTTGCACTAATGGAGCAAGAAAAAATAACAAAGACATACCTAATCAACAGGAAACCCAATGGAAAATAACTCAAGTAAAGATATAGCGGTATTTACGTTTGCACGGGGATCGCAACTAAATGCAATTACTATTGAGTCGGATAGTTATCGTTTTGTTTTAGGAATCATAAATTCAATGATGACTCGTAATGGTGTTGACACACCAAAGGTTGGATTTGGAGGAACAAAAGAAGATGTCAGTTGCTTTATAGCCGGCCTAATTGAATACCAGCTCTTATATAATGTGAATATTGAATACGAATTTGGAGATACGTCAGAATATGACATTGATAAGTATTCTGATAACCTTGATGATGAGTTAGTTTAACTTGTTGTCGAATTTTCAAAAAGTGCCATTTTTGTTAAAAAGGGAACTCCTATCGAATTGCTACTGATTTTCAACTAGTTACAAAAATATTTTCAAAAAGGCATTGCCGGGAGTGCCAAAAGCCGTAGCATAGCCTCAAAATTGGAACTATGACTACAAAACTTAAATCAGCAGAACATTTAGAGGAACAAGAGTTAAACAAATTACTCAAATACCTTTATCAAAATCAAAAGTGGACATATTACATCCTTGTAAGATTGGGTGTTTCAACGGCACTTCGATATTCAGACCTTTCAAGAATTACTTGGGAAATGGTATTGAGTAAACAAACATTGCTTATCAAGGAAAAAAAGACAGGAAAGGTGCGTGAAATACCATTACAGGAAGAACTTGTTGAAATTCTTCAGAAAGTATATTTGAAGATGGGTAGCCCTAATGTTCAACGTGAAATCATACCACTTCATATTAGAACAATTAACAAACAAATCAAGATACACGCAATTGGTGCTGGTATTAGAGGTAAACGAATTTCAACTCACACTTGGAGAAAGACATTTGGACGTGAAGTGTGGAAACGAAATGGTCAAACGGAAGCGTGTTTAGTTCGATTGTCATCATTGTTCAATCATTCAAGTGTTGCTATTACAAGAATATACCTTTCAATAACCAAAGAGGAGGTCGATAATTTATATCAGTTACAGGATTTGTTTGTTTATTGATGCTTGTATTATTTCAAAATATAGAAAAATTGAAGTTTCTTTGTTTTAACTAAAATAAACTAATATGAAAATAATATACTTCCTATTTATTTTGACCTTGTCATTTTCAAGCGTTGCACAGAACAATCAACCATTAATCAAAAGTCATTTGATTAAATTTCAGAATGCAAAAAGTTATGTATTGGAAATTGCTCAAAAATTAGATGAAGATAAATATAACTTCAAACCAGCAAAAGAAGAGATGAGCTTCAAAGAACAACTGGTACATATTGGGGAAAATATCTACTGGTTAAATTCAACTTACATTAAAGAAGATCCTAATCCTTTAAAAAGTAATAAGGTCAATTCAAGTTTGATGAATAAGAAACAAGTTTTGGAATTTCTTGAAGGTGCTTACGAATACGGAATGAAAGTAATGAGTGAGCTTGACGAAAAGGATTTATCAAAGGAATTCAATTGGAAAGGCGGTAAATTGAATAAATATCAATTTTTAAATTTGATACAAGACCATCAAGCACATCATGTAGGACAATTAATAGTATATCTCAGATTAAATGAAATAGTGCCACCAAATTATATTGGCTGGTAAATTTATTAACCTATGGAAAAGAGATTCTATAACTCAAAAGTAAAGGCTCAATTTATTTTATTTTATAATGAAGAAAAATTACCTGATTTAAACTTAAATGGTAGTTTTCTAAAGTTTATTTGGAATAAAGGAGATATGGATGTTTTAATTCAACTTGATAATCAAGAACGAATATTATACCCAAACCATATTTTATGTACAACTTATTTACAACACATTAGCATTGTAAATAATCAAAACCAAGTTATAGTGCTTCTTTTTAATAGGGAGTTTTATTGTGTTCATACAAATGATAGTGAAGTATCTTGTAATGGATTGTTATTTTTTGGTTCTAACCAATCCCCAATTATTTTACTCAACAAAGAGGAGATTCAAATACTTTCGTATTTAATTGGTGTATTAAAAGATGAGTTTGATATTATTGATGGGAATAGAGAAGAAATGCTTCGAATACTACTCAAAAGATTTATAATTAGATGTACAAGATTAGCAAAATATCAATTATTTAAAGGAGATATAAGTTTTAAGGAAGTTGATATTGTTCGTCAATTTAATGTTCTTGTCGAGGAAAACTATAAAAAATTAAAAAAAATTGGTGATTACGCATCTTTAATGAATAAATCACCAAAAACCATTGCTAATATTTTTAATAAATATTCTGAAATTTCCCCTCTTCAGATTATACATCAAAGAATAATAATTGAGGCAGAGCGCTTATTTATTTATACAAATAAATCAGCTAAGGAAATAGGTCAAGAATTGGGATTTGATGATGCCGCTCAGTTTAGTAAGTTTTTTAAAACTAAAACTGGAAATACCATTTCTACTTATAGAAAAACTCCCTAATTTGATAATTAGGGAATAATTTACAACTAATAGTGTTGTTTTGACATTTTTGCTGCGTTAATTAAGGTGCAATTTTGTGTTATAAATAAATAAAAATAACATGAAACAATTTAAAGTACCTACAAGGGACCAAGTATCCCAAGAAAATCAACAAATTTTTGATCATCTAAAAGTAAAAGTTGGCTTCGTCCCAAACATATATGCAACTTATGCATATTCAAGTTCTGCTTTGAGTAGATATTTGACTTTTGCAAATGGCAGAACGTCCATCAATAACAAAGAAAAAGAGGTCATAAACTTAATTGTAAGTCAAATAAACGAATGTACTTACTGTTTAGCAGCACATACTGCAATAGGAAAGATGAATGGTTTTAATGATGAACAAATTATTGAATTAAGAAAAGGGAGTGCATCCTTTGACACAAAATTTGATGCCTTAGTAAAATTAGCTTCTGAGATAATTAAAAATAGAGGAACAATAACTGATAATACATTAAACAGATTTTATGAGGTAGGATACAATGATGAACATTTAATTGATGTTATAGTAGCAGTAGGAGAAAAAACGATTACAAACTTCTTGCATAAAGTAACCAATGTGCCTATTGATTTTCCTGAAGCTCCTGATTTTGTAAACCCTTAATTATTAATAACATGAAAAATTTAAATTTAAAAAGCATTCTTTTAGCCGGGTTCATTGGAACTATGATGTTTGATGTATTTGGTTTTATTATGATGGGACAATGGTGGGATATTCCCGCATTGTTATCTGGTAAAATGTCCGCGCCATTAGCTGTTGGTGTGATTGCACACTACATGAATGGATTCTTCCTAGCTCTACTATTTTCGGTTTCCAAGGATTTTTTACTGGGACCAAATTGGTTGAGGCCGTTGCTATTTATTAGCATTCAAACTGTGGTAATCGTATGGCTCTTTATGTTCCCAATGTTGGATTTAGGAATCGGCGGAATAAAAGGAGGAATGATGATGCCTATTGCTTCATTAATGCGCCATTGGGTATTTGCTGCTCCCATGATCTTTATATTCAGGGAAAAAAACTTAACAAAATGAAAAGTTTAAATGATGTTAAAGAATTGGACGAATTTATTGGAGCCCAATCTAATGCTGTAGTGGTTTTTTATGCTGACTGGTGCGGCCCTTGTAAGTCACTTCATCCAATTTTAGTTAGAAGGTATTGAATGTATAATAAAGTATAAAGAGGAACAATTGCGCACTTCCAGCAAATTGACACGAAGTTCAACCCTTCAATTTCCTAATAGTAACATACTCAATCATCCAATTATAGTTGCATCTTTCGTCGAAAAGGGGAGCAAGAGTGCACAAGGCGACAGAAATGTCGCCTTTTTTGTTGTCTATTTGAGAATTATAGTAGTTGCATCTTTTGATTTTTCATTGGAATTTATTATTCATATATTACAATAAATTAAATGTTCAAACCATATGAAAACCAAAATCAGTAGTGTTTTAACTATCGTGTTAATGTTATTTGCATTTTCATCTTTTTCACAAAAGGTTTCAAAACAAGAGTTTGATTTAGCAAAGGCTAAAAAAGAACTTGAAGCTGTCAATCAAAAAATTTCTGAATATTTTGGGAAGGGTGACGTTTTTGGTTTAGCATCGGTATATTCTTCGGATGCTTATATGATGCCAGATAAGTCTCCTATTGTAATAGGAAACGAGAATATAGCCAAAGCTTGGACTGAATTTTTCCGCTCTATGAAAGCTAGTGGAATTGAAATTGGAGGAATTGAAATCACCATTAAAGAATTAACAGGAGACGAAAATATGCTTACCGACGTTGGGGAATTTGTCTTTATTTCGAAAAGTGGTGTGAAGTTTTTAAAAGGCAAATACATAGAGGTTTGGAAAAACGAAAATGGACAATGGAAGGTTCATAGAGAAATGACTAATTCCAATGAACCTGATTCAGCAAAATAATTTCTTAATAGTCACAAACTCAAACATCGCATTATAGCTGCATCTTTCTTCTGTAAGGGTAGTACTCAAAAAAGTCATAAGAAATGGTGACTTTCTTTGTTTAAAACATGCCCAATTACTTCCATTATTAGAATTTAGTGATTCATGCCAAGAAGATGGTTTGGCCAAGAATGAAGAGTTAGCAAGAGCCAGGTAAATTTTATTAAGCAATCAACACTAAATCTTAGGTACTAAAACCTATATTATTTCAATAATTGCCACTCCCAAACAACTCCATCTTCTTCATCAACGAGTGACCCTGTCATCGTGAAGTTATTTTTTTGTAAAATTTTAGTGGATTTGCTGTAATTGGGTAAGGTTTTAGCTGTTATCAATACATTTGAATCAGTATTTTGGGCAATCATTATTAGTCGGGCACATATCGCCGACCCAACACCTTTGCTTTCGTACTTCGGAAAACAAGCGTAAGCGATTTCAACTTTTCCATTTTTTGGTTTGCCTTTAAATCCTCCAAAACCAATTAGCTGTTCGTGGTCATCCGCAATAAAATACCCAATCCAAGGCAATTCAAAACCAATTTTTTTATAATAAGCCGAATTATAAACTTGAAGAAAATCAGCACATGCTTTTATAGAAACAAAATGATTATTCTCTTCACTATTAGAAAATATAGGGAGCAATTTTATACTGTTAATCGAAAAAGTGATCTGAGGTTCTGTGAATTTCGATTCTTTCATGGGCTCAATTTATCGTTTTTTATTGATTTTGACACGAAGTTCAACACCTCAATTTCCTGATAGTAATTTACTCAATCATCGCATTATAGCAGCACCCTTTGTCAAAAAGGGGAGCAAGAGTGCACAAGGCGACAGAAATGTCGCCTTTTTTGTTGTCCTTCAGTGAGTTAGCGGAGTTGCATCTTTTCGAAATCACCTTGATTATTTTTTATAACCCATAGACAATCCTAAATCACCTTTTACTTTAAGTTTCACAGCAACTTCCTCATTAGAATGATTCTCAAATCTTAATGAGGTGTTTTTACCCACTTTTACTTTTGCACTCATAGATGGTTTAAGGGTTATTGGAGAATGTCTGCCTCCATCATTTGGATATTGCCAAATGATTAACTCATAATTTGAGATATTGGTGACATTTGCATAAAATTTTCCGTGAATATTGTTTCCCAAAATGAATTCTTCATTTGCTTTAATATTTGTGGTAGAATTAAGCGAATTAAAAGGTATGCAGGAAACTAAATTAAAGGCAACGAACAAAAGAACTAGACATTTTTTTCTCATATAAATTTTATTGGTTTTACAATTTACACCTTCTTTTGTAGAAAATACCTCAACACTTCAACTTGCTGATAGTCACATACTCAATCATCTTATTATAGTTGCATCTTTCGTCTGTAAGGGGAGCAAGCCGATCAGAAATGATCGGCTTTTTTCGTTTATGTGCTACCATAATATTCTCTAGATAATTTCAAGAGTGGTGAAGCCCAATGTATCATGATAAGGCCCAAAAGTATCATCATGCTTCGAATATGATTTGTCATTTTTGTCTTGATTAATTGTAACTATCAGACAAAATGAAACTAATATTAAAATCTATCTTTCTTTTATTGATTTTGAGCCAACAAGTTTTGGCACAATCAATTTCTTCTATTTATGTAAATCCTAATGTTGGCAATGATTCCAACGACGGTTCAAAAGAACACCCACTAAGAAGTTTGGTTGCTGCATCCAAATTGGTTAATTCAAGTGAAGGAGAAAATCCTGTTACCATTTATCTTTCTCAAGGAGTATATGCGTTGATGGAACCTTCCACTTTTCATCCAACGAAGCGAACCTTCACCAAGCAAGCACGACTAACGATTAGAGCCGAAATTTTGCCAGACGACCCTAATTGGAATTCGGGAAGCATGCCTACATTAATTCACACCATGCCACTTTCAGATGATTGGATGGGAGTTAAAGATCCATTTGGTGGCGGAATGTATGGCATAAAAGTGGAGATGAGCCACCTTTCTATTCAAGGATTAAAAATCATGGGAGCACCTGTTATTGAGCATCCTCAAAAAGGGAAAATCATTCGTGTTTACCCTATTACAAGACCGAATGCAAACCTGGATGATTTAGAAATTTCTCAATGTGTATTTGCGGGAGATGAAGTGAATGCTCCAAATCATTTAGGAGTTATTGCGAATGGTACGGGAATAGTGGTTGACCATTGTATTTTCTATAATCTGAAACAAGCGATTGTCTATTGGTCTCGTAAAAGTACAGGCCATGTGATGCGAAAAACGTTGATTTATGGTGGTTATGGTTGTGGTTTATGGACTTCAGCTATTGCTAATGATTTTGTTTTTGAGAATAATGTGGTGGCCAATGGACAATATGCGTGGATTAGTCAATTAGATAGAGACCGTGGTCAGCAAGAAGCTGCTGGTGTAGAGCAAAAGGCTAAAGAACCCATTTTATACCAAGTTAATAATAGTTTAATTGCTGGGAATAAAAAGATTACGGGTACAGGTGGTGGACCACAGTTGAACTTCAAGGATATTGACCCCATTTTATTGAAATTCAACAATACAAAAGTGACAGATCAACCGATTGAATTAGATTTCAATCAAGAAAGTCGTAATTTTTTACACCCTGTTGAAGGAAGCGAGGCTGCTAAAATTGGTGCGGGATTGTTTAAATTAAAATAATAGAGATGCTCAGGTAAGACGATTATATATCCTTTATTCTTCCTTAAGAGTAAAGGATATTTTATATTTGGGAAATGACAAAAAACATCAAGCGTATCTCCTTTAAGGAAGGCTTAGCCCTTGAAATTGAAGTAATTTCTATTGCGGATACGTTGTCAAAACACCACGATAATATTGCATTTCCCCACCGAGATAATTATTACAATATTTTTCTCTATCAAAAAGGTACAGCGAACCACCTTGTTGATTTTAAAGAGATTAAAGTAAAGCCATATACGCTCTTATTTGTCAATAAAAACAGGGTACAAATGTTAGACCCCAAAGGGGGCTATGATGGTAAGTTTCTTTTATTTACAGAAAGTTTTTTTGACAAATATCCGGAGGACATTAAGTACCTACGGAATAATATTTTGTTCAATGATTTTTTAGAGGAGCCGGTTTTGAATCTAAAAAAAGATTCCCCCATCCTATCGATATTTAATGAAATCGAACTCGAAATTGCTAAACCCAATGATGCATTTAAACATGACATTCTTCACAACTTATTACATAATTTTCTTTTATTAGCCGAAAGAGAACGAAGAAATACCGGGTTTAAAGAAATCCGAAAAGGCGAAGAGTTTGATTACACCATCCTATTTAAAAACCTATTAGAAGACCATTACAAAGACATTAAATCCGTGGAGCGGTTTGCTTCATTGATGTCTGTTTCAGAAAAAAAATTGAATAAATCTACAAACTTTGTTTTGGGAAAATCTCCTAAGGAAATAATTGATGAACGGATAATTTTAGAAGCAAAAAGATTGTTAGCCCATACCGGAAGTTCCATCAAAGAGGTCGGATTTGAATTAGGATTTGAGGAAACCACTAATTTTATTAAGTATTTTAAAAAGCACGTTAAAAAGACTCCAATTGAATTTAGAGGGGCTTTTTATTCCTGAGAAAGAGGTCAAAATGAACTCTTTTTTTGTTTAAAACCACTTCAATTTTCTTGAATAGGTCACCTAATGCGGTTGCATCTTTTTTTAGTAGATTTGCATATGCCTGTTATCGATTTACTTAAACGAGATTCTGAAGTTCGCATTAACGCAACCCTCCGCGTATTTTGTGGCGAGGAGAAACTCTTTGGCCCCGGGAAATTGGAGTTGCTACAGCATATCCAAGAGACGGGATCTATCAGCCAAGCCGCGAAAAAAATGGGTCTTTCTTACAA
>Ga0213922_1000742_pt1 | contig 13853 bp, 15 predicted proteins | sample McNCre2917MG_FD_165060 | JGI IMG/M metagenome (GOLD analysis project Ga0213922, IMG submission 165060) | Freshwater microbial communities from McNutts Creek, Athens, Georgia, United States - 29-17 MG | ecosystem: Environmental > Aquatic > Freshwater > Creek | place: USA: Georgia | collected... | reverse complement strand
AAGCGTCGTGTCGGCCGACGCCCCCCGGATTTGATGCTGCTCGTTGAAAAGACAGTGCCGCAAGCGTTAGACTGGGGCGCATCTGCCACACACGCTTTATCCCTGTTTCATGAAAGAACAAAAGCCACTTGTATCTGCCGCCGAACTTGAAGCACTGATTCAGAATTGGGGATCTTCGCCTGACAAATCGATCGACAAGTTCTATATTGTCCGATTGGCGTTCAACGTGTCAGTGATGCTTTGTGGGGCGTTCTGGCTGCTGATGGATCCACTCGGCATCGCCCAGACACTCAGCTCGGACCCGGAGAACATTGAGCGTGTCGTGAGTTACCTGTATTTCAGAGGCTGGTTTATTCTCGGGATATTGATACTTGGCTTTTACTCTTACTTCAAAAACTGGTACCCGGCCATCGTATTCTGTTGCTGCCTGTTGCTTGGAGCCATGAATCTGGTTTCGGATTTATTTACCCTTTATCCAGAGCGATTGACCAAGCCTACGCCATTCTTCACGCTTCTTTTGCTTGTTCGTCTTTCGCTGCTGTGGGTGATGTACATGTCCATCAAAAACGTCAGCCGCATGCCTCATGCAAAGGACAGAATCAATGTCTTTTTGCCTTTCAAACGCACTGCGGGACACGTTGAATAACTTCCAGTGCTGGGAGCTGGCACCGCATCTGTCCGGATTTCGTCAACCCCGCACCACGGATGTGAAAAGTCATTGAGATTCAATTGTCAGTTGGCATCTTCAATGCATCTGTGGGCAGCAAACTGATCACCATCTTGGCGAAATACAGCATCACCAATGTCCCCACAAAGTCACCAAGTGCCATGACCGCGGTACTGGCCATGAAGTTGTCAGTTTGTCCCCGCCATGTGAACCAGAGCTGATGAAGCACCGGACTGAGAACAGCAAAGACGCCCGAAACCTTGACCAAAGTTGGGACCGTCAAATTTCCCAAGTCAACATCCAGCTTGATCTTGTCAATGCATACCAATCGCGCCAGCCAAGGCGCAAAGCCTGAAATGGATCCTGCACCGATGATCGTGGTCAAGTCGCCGTTGAATTGGTACTGGTAGCTGATGCAGATGGACGCCATGGCAATGCCGATGGCCCCCCATCCGGTAAAGATCAGGACACAAGCCAGACGCAACCCACTTGGAAGAAAAATCCAATTGACCGCCTCAGAATAGCCAAGCCCGGAGAAGATGGCATTGTTGAGCAAGAACAACAGATAGTAGGCCAGTGCCGTTCCCGCTACGATCGCCAGTCGTGTGCTCATATGTCTCTCAGTTTTTCTATGGATGGTTTTTCGTACCGAACAGAAGCAACGCGGATGAGACAAAAACTGCATCCATCATATCGCCGACATGGATCCCATGCGGAGGCCTCTCAAGGCGGGAGCTCCCCGAGCCTGAACGCATGGACTGACGGAGGGGCTATTCACTCAACGGGTCCTTTGAACGGATACCTGATCACCACTGAACAGTCACACTTGAACTGCTACCTTGAGGCTTCCAGTGATCACAGCAACCCGCTGGTTCCACTTCAGGATATGAATCCATACGTCCCACCCTGCGCTCCAGCGGTGGGAGACTGAAATAAGTTTGCCCACAACGGTAACCCGATGCCGTTGTGTCGGAAAACAATAAACAGGAGCAGTTCAGGCAGTTCTTGCTTGTTTCCTTTGCCATGTCAGGCGACTCGCCTGAACGGCAGCATGATGTTCATTCGGTCTTTGACCTCGGGCAGGCGACTGGCATTTTTGAGACACAAATAAGTCATCCACATGCCCACCATACGTATCAACAGCATGATGGTGACCCTGGGTGTTGGATGGGCAATGACATTTCCATACACATTGAAAAGGTCAAAAGCAAAGTTGACGCATGAGAGCAAGAATATGCCCAAAAATACAACGCCAAAATACCAGTCGTTGAAGTAAGCATAGGCTCCGACAGCCAACACCGTGAGCAAAAACCATCCTCGAAAATACAGGAAGCGCGCCATTCTCGTCGCATCGCCTGGACCTGCCTGCATATGGTTCACGACTGCATCTGTCCAAAACAGCAACCATACGGCATAGCTGCCTGTCAGCAAAAACAGATACCAGAATCGCAAGGGAAAGAATCTGTCAACGGATTGAGAAGGTGTTTCCCCCCAACCGATGATGAGGGCATCCAGTTCTGATGCACTGACAAGTGGTTTGTTTTCTTTCATGAAACTGACTGAAAGTATGTAAACGGTGCCTATTTATACACTACAAGGATCATCCAGGATATTGGTCTATACAAGCAGAAAGATGCTCAACCCCTGCCTCAAAACGATACTCTTGCATCAACCCCAACATCCACAGCCTGACTTTTGAGACATATCAGACATCCGATTTGAATGGCAACAAGATATTGAATCTATCTTTAACTTGAGGAATGCGGCTTACATTCTTGATGCACAGGTAGACGAACCACAATGCGGTAATACGAAGTAGCATGAACAAAGTCAGTCGTGATGTTGGCTGTGCCAGCTTTTCTGCGTAGATATTGAAAAGATCAAAAACAAAATTGACACTACCCAGCAACAAGATCACGCTGAAAGCAATCCCAAGATATCGATTCTTTAGGTAAACATAAAAAGCCAGGCAAAGCACCATGACAAGAAACCAGCCCCTGAAATATAGAAAAATACTTAGTCTGGCGATTTCAATGGGTTCTATAGAAAGTGTTTTAGCCACAACCTCGGGCGCAAACAGCAGCCAGACAGCGTAGCCGAGAGCAATTAAAAAAACAAACCAAAATCTGATCGGAAAAAACTTGTCTACTGATTGGTTGGGAACCGAGCCCCAGTCTTGAATCAATGCGTCAAGTTCTGCCGCACTGACGAGTTGTTTGTTTTCTTTCACTTTACTTACTTAGATATTTAAACGGTTCCGTTTTATACACCACAAGGCCCCATCCAAGTATTGGTGTATACAACTAGAAAAACCGTCAGCCCCCCGTCCCGAAACGGTTGTTCTGCGAAGAACATCACTCAACCCGCCCCCAGCCAGCGTCAACTCAACCGTCGACGAGCGTTGTTAAAAACATATTCATGATTCACAAAAATGACTTCATCCTTGGGGAGGATGTGACTTTTTAACGGATCAAACATGAAAATCTCAAAAGTTGCCATCTACAGCATTACCGCTCTTGCCACTGCCACTCTGGTTACGCAAGTCGCCATCGCTCAACTTGCACCTCTCGCCAGCAATCAAGGCGTTGCTGTCAAGCTGCTTGGTGCGCTGAACCTGCAATCACAACTCTCCGAAGTTGGCAACCGTCAACTCCGTTTGCGCCTGATCACCATCGCGCCTGGCGGCGGTTTGGCGTTGCACGATCACAAGGATCGCCCCTCCGTTGAAATGGTGATCAAAGGGTCAGCGACCGAATACCGTCATAACAGCCCCAAGCAATACAACGAAGGTGACGCCATGATTGCGGACGTTGGCACTGAGCACTGGTGGAAAAACGACGGCAAAGAACCCGCCATTCTGGTTGCGGCAGACATCTTCAATCCACCTAAGAATTGAGGTTGGCACTGGGGCGCGTCTTCGTTGAACAAATTTGCGAACACAGCCCCAGGTCATTCAACGTCCACATCCACGACAAGCTTGCGCCTGACTTCGGCAAGCGCCTGGCTATTGCCTCCAACATCAGTTCATCTCACTCGCTGAATTACTCCACGGTAACGGAATAAGTTTCGTATAACATGGTATTACTTTCTCAAATTCGGTGACTTTTTTGATGTGTCAATGTCTACAGACACCTCTTTTTCACCCTCACCCAAGATGTAACCTTGTCCTTTAGCTCTTGGATTTTTCCACTCAAATGTGTCGTTCACATAGGGTATTTTGAATTTGATGACAACTTCGTGGGCTTGCTTGTCTAAGGTTGACACGATGATCTTATCAACAACCCCCCTCAAGAACAACTGCTTTTCAGTAGCTGAGAAGCCTTGCATCTTTTCAATCTTCTCGCCAAATTTGCTGAACCAATCAAGCCACTTTGACTTTGTTTCTAGGGCATGAATTTGAAGAGCGTTTTGCTCTTTGACTGCTTGAAGTCGTGTCCGTTCTGACTCCACATTTTGAATGATCGCTTGCAGTTCACTTGCGTTTCTTCTCTTCAGAATGTTGTCAGTCTCAAGGTTGATGAGTGTCTTTGTGATGTCCTCAACTTCTTTCTGAATCTGCTTGTTTTTCTTCTTCAGATCGTTGATCTGTTCACTTCTAGTCAGAAGCTCACCACTGTTGTCTTCGCCCTTCACTTGCTTCTTGATTTCTTCTTTGAACAAGTGAGATTTGGACAAGACTTCAACAACGGTGTCTTGTTGAGACTTGTCGCTTTTGCTGACACTGCTGAGCACGAGGAATAGCGCTTTGAGCGACTTTTGGGGGCTGTGCTCGTCTCTGTACTACTTGGGGTCTGATCGCTTGTTCGCGTTGGATCTGATCGCGCTGAGGGGACTCTCGCATGATCTCGCTGAGACTGACGACATTGCCTTGCCCATAAGCACGAACAAGCAACAGATAAGCGTCTCTATTCGTCTCGTACTCGTGATTCAGACCACGCAACGCTCTTGCCCAATTTTGCAGCTTGGGAGCTTCATGACCACTCCAATCAATCTGCCAAACAAGACTGACAAGGCGAGTGAACTTTTCTTCTTGTCCTCGCTGAACAAGATTGCGCTTGGAGTACAAGTCTTCTAGAAACCCTTCGTACTTTTTAGCGTCACGCCACCACAGATACACCTCGCCAAGTGTCTTGTAGAGTCGCTGAGTGCTACTCTCATAAAGTTGGGTCTGCTCATCTGCATCCCCAATCAGCCTATCAAGTGCCTTCTGAAGTTCTGCCTTCGTGCTCATGTTCGCGATCCTCGCTTCTATAAAGCCCAACCTCTTGTAACTTTATAGTATTTGTTAGCGTTCTCGCATCTCTTTTTCTTAGCTTGCTCACTGTTGCCCCAATCAGCTTTGCGTAGTACTCCTTGCCACTAGGAGTCTTGATGCTAAGTCTGTTCAGCACATCTGCCATTCGCTGATTCGTGAAGCCTTCAGCGACCATCTGCCAAATGAGGTCGTGTCTATATCGCTTTGAATCAGCAAGGAAGTTCAATGACAACTGCCTTGTAGTCATTGATATTGAAAACAAAAGAACTAAATCTTCTGCTTTGTATGTTATATGAAACTTATTCCACTGTGACTGACTTGGCGAGGTTCCTCGGTTTGTCCACATCCGTGCCACGCGCACACGCCGTGTGATACGACAGCAACTGCAGCGGCACCACATGCAGGATGGGTGAGAGCACGCCATAGTGTTCGGGCATGCGGATGACGTTGACGCCTTCGCTGCTTTCGATCTTCGTGTCGCCGTCGGCCAGCACATAGAGCACGCCACCGCGGGCACGCACTTCCTGCATGTTGCTTTTCAGCTTTTCCAGCAGTTGGTCGTTGGGGGCCACGGTGACCACCGGCATGGCGCTGGTCACCAGGGCCAGCGGGCCATGTTTCAGCTCGCCTGCGGCATAGGCTTCGGCGTGGATGTAGGTGATCTCCTTGAGTTTGAGAGCGCCTTCGAGGGCGATGGGGTAGTGCGTGCCTCGGCCCAGGAACAGCGCGTTTTCCTTGCTGGCAAATTCCTGCGCCCAGGCGATGACCTGAGGCTCCAGCGCCAGCACGGCCTGCAGCGCGGCGGGCAGGTGGCGCATGGCCTTGATGTGCGCGGCTTCTTCGGCGTCAGACAGGCGGCCCTTGGTTTGCGCCAGCGCCAGCGTCAGCAAAAACAAACCTGCCAGCTGCGTGGTGAAGGCCTTGGTCGATGCCACGCCGATCTCGGCCCCGGCGCGGGTCACATAGGCGTGCTTGCACTCGCGCACCATGGCGCTGGTGGACACGTTGCAGATCGTCAGCGTGTGCGTCATGCCCAGGCTTTGCGCGTGGCGCAGCGCGGCCAGGGTGTCGGCGGTTTCGCCGCTCTGGGTGATGGTGACGATGAGCGTGTTCGGGTTGGGCACCGATTCGCGGTAGCGGTATTCGCTGGCGATCTCGACCTGGCAGGGCACTTTGGCGATCGCTTCGATCCAGTACTTGGCCACGCAGCCGCTGTAGTAGCTGGTGCCGCAGGCGAGGATCAGCACGTTGTCAATCGCCTTGAAGGTGCTGTACGCGCCGTCGCCAAACAGCTCGGGCGTGATGCCTTCGACGCCTTCGAGCGTGTCGGCAATGGCGCGCGGCTGCTCGAAGATTTCCTTTTGCATGTAGTGGCGGTAGGGGCCGAGGTCGGCCGCACCGCTGTGGGCGTGCACGGTTTTCACGGTGCGGGTCACGGCCTTGTGCTCGCGATCCACCACCCAGTATTTGCCCAGCTGGATGTCGACCACATCGCCTTCTTCCAGATACACGATCTGATCGGTCACGCCGGCCAGTGCCATCGCGTCACTGGCCAAAAAGGTTTCGCCCTGGCCCACACCCAAAATCAGAGGTGAGCCCGCACGTGCACCGATCACGCGCTGCGGCTCGTCCTTGTGGAACACGGCAATCGCGTACGCACCGTGCAGCTGGCGGATGGCGGTCTTGACGGCTTCAAACAGGTCACCGTCGTACACGCTGTCCACCAGGTGGGCGATGACTTCGGTGTCGGTCTGGCTGGCAAACACATAGCCCTTGGCCTGCAGGGTAGCGCGCAGCTCTTCGTGGTTTTCGATGATGCCGTTGTGCACCAGCGCCACACGACCCGGCTTGCTCTCAACCAGGCCCGTGCCGTGGCTGAAGTGCGGGTGCGCGTTGTGCACCGCAGGTGCGCCGTGTGTGGCCCAGCGGGTGTGGGCGATGCCGGTGCCGCCTTCGATGTGGTCAGCGCTCACCTGGTCCATCAGCTCGGCCACCCGCGAGGTGCTGCGAGCGCGCTGCAGACCGCCCGTTCCGCCGCTCAGGCTGGCCGCGTGCACGGCCACGCCGCAGGAGTCATAGCCCCGGTATTCGAGCCGTTGCAGGCCTTGCACGAGGATGGGAACGATGTTGCGGGAAGAGACTGCGCCGACGATGCCACACATGAAGGGCTCCTAAAGAAGGGGAGAATGGCTGCGATGGTAGACACGCCTTGTAAAAATATCAGATCAATTTCGAAGTATTTATGGATTTTTATTTCATAAATCACATTTACTGGAATTTAATTTCATTAAAATTCAATTTATGGAATCCAATCAACTCGATGCCACCGACCTGCAACTGCTGAACAGCCTGCAGCGCGACGCCAGTCTGAGCAATGTGGCGTTGGCCGAAAAGGTCAATGTCTCGCCCCCCACCTGCCTGCGCCGTGTCAAGCGCCTGGTGGATGGCGGCTGGGTCGAGCGTCAGGTGGCGGTGCTCAGCGCCGACCAACTTGCCAGCACGCTGGGCCACGGCCTGACGGCGTTGATTGAGGTTTCTCTGGACAAACAGGGCAGCGAACACCTGGACGCCTTTGAAGCCCGCGCCGTAGCGCACGATGCAGTGCAGCAGTGCTGGCGCGTGTCGCCCGGGCCTGACTTCATGTTGGTGGTGCAGGCACGCGACATGCCGCATTACCTCGCCATCAGCCAGGCGCTGTTCACACAGGACGCGAATGTGCGCAATGTGAAGGCCTTCTTCTCGACCAAGCGGGCCAAGTTCACCACCACACTGCCCCTGCCTGTGTAAGCGCGGCCAGAGGGTCATCGCGCACAATCGAGTCCAGTTTTCAATCTTCCATTTCCAAGGTATTTCTCATGAAAAAAATCCTGCTTCTGGGCTCCGGCGAACTCGGCAAAGAATTCGTCATCAGCGCCAAGCGCCTGGGCTGCCACGTCATCGCCTGCGACAGCTATGCGGGCGCACCCGCCATGCAGGTGGCCGACGAGTTTTGCGTCTTCAGCATGCTCGAAGAAGCCCCGTTGCGCGCGGCGATTGCCAAATACCAGCCTGATTTGATCGTGCCCGAGATCGAAGCCATCCGCACCGAGGTGCTGCTGGACGTCGAGCAGCAGGGCTTTGAAGTCATTCCCAGCGCCCGCGCCGCCAACCTGACCATGAACCGCGACCGCATCCGTGATGTGGCCGTGAGCCTGGGCGTGCGCACCGCGAAGTTCAGCTACGCCGACTCGGCGGCCGAGCTGCTGGCCAAAGCCGCCGAGATCGGCTTCCCGGTCGTCATCAAGCCGGTCATGAGTTCATCGGGCAAGGGCCAAAGCGTGGCCAAGACCGCCGCCGATGTGCAGACCAGCTGGGACTACGCCTGCGCGGGCATGCGCGGCGACCGCCAGAAGGTCATCGTCGAAGAGTTCATCCACTTCGAGTATGAAATCACCCTGCTCACCGTGCGCCAGCGCAAAGGCCCCACGCTGTTTTGCCCGCCGATTGGGCATGTGCAAGAGCGCGGCGACTACCAGTACAGCTGGCAGCCGCAGGGCATGAAGCCCGAGCAAGTCAAAGCCGCGCAAGACATGGCCGAAAAAGTCACCACCGACTTAGGCGGTGCGGGCCTCTTTGGCGTGGAGTTTTTCGTGACCAAGGACGAAGTGATCTTCAGCGAGTTGAGCCCCCGCCCGCACGACACGGGCATGGTGACGCTGATCAGCCAGAACCTGAGCGAGTTCGACCTGCACGCCCGCGCCATTCTGGGCTTGCCGATCCCCGTCATCGAATGTGTGGAGGGTGCCAGCGCCGTGGTGCTGGCCGACAAGGAAGGGGCCCACCCGACATTCACGGGCGTGGAAGCGGCGCTGAGCGAGCCAGGTGTGGATGTGCGCATCTTCGGCAAGCCGACCACACGGCCGTACCGCCGCATGGCGGTGGCGCTGGCCAAAGGCCCGGGCGCGCTGCAGCGTGCACGCGAGGCCGCTGCCAAAATCAAAGTGGTGGTCTGAACCTGCAGGAGCCTCGCCCTCGGGGCGATGGCTGAAGGTCTGCGCGTGCCCCATCGCGGCGAGGGCGCCGCTCCTACAAGGATGAAGCTCCATCGCGGCGAGGGCGCCGCCCCTACAGGCGCAAGGACATTCAGCCCTTGGGCTTCTTCTGCGGCCGTGCCCAGTTGGCAATGCTGATCTGCTTGCCACGGGCCACGCTCAAGGCGCCAGGCTCGGTGCTCTTGGTGATGGTCGAGCCGCCGCCCACCGTTCCGCCTGCGCCGATCGTGACCGGGGCCACCAGCACGCAGTTGCTGCCAATGTGCACATCGGCTTCGATCACGGTGCGATGCTTGTTGGCACCGTCGTAATTGGCGGTGATGCTGCCCGCGCCGTAGTTCACCCGCTCGCCCACGGTGGCGTCGCCCAGATAAGCCAGGTGGTTGGCTTTGGCGCCTTTGGCCAGGGTGGAATTTTTCACTTCCACGAAGTTGCCAATGTGGACTTCGGCCCCCAGCTGTGCGCCTGGGCGCAGGCGGGCGAACGGGCCAATCAAGGCGCCCTCGCCCACGGTGACGCCAAGTTTTTCGCCATCGATGTGGGTGAAGGGGTGGATCACGGCACCCGACTCAATGACGCAGTTGGCCAGCACGCAGTTGGCACCGACCTTGACGCCCTGGCCCAGTTGCACACGGCCTTCAAAAATGCAGTTCACGTCGATCTGGACATCCTGGCCGCAAGTCAGCTCGCCACGCACATCGAAACGCGCCGGGTCCATGATGCGCACGCCATCGGCCATCAGGGCCTGCGCCTGGCGCTGCTGGCAGGCGCGCTCCAGCTCGGCCAGCTGGGCGGGGCTGTTCACGCCTGCCACCTGCGTGGCGTCGTCGATCTTGTGAGCCACCACGGGCACCCCATCGGCTTCGGCGAACTTGACCACATCGGTCAGGTAAAACTCCTGCTGCGCATTCTTGTTGTCCAAGCGCGCCAGCCAGGGTTTGAGCAACCTGGCGGGCACGGCCATGATGCCGCTGTAGACCTCATGGATGGCACGCTGCGCCTCGTTCGCGTCCTTGTGTTCCACGATGGCATGCACCTGCCCACTGGGACTGCGCACGATGCGGCCATAGCCAGTGGGGTCGGCAAAGTCGATGGTCAGCAAGGCCAACTGTTGACCAGCACACACATCGAGCAAAGCCTGCAAGGTCTCGGTCCGGGTCAGAGGCACATCGCCCGACAGGACCACCACCACGCCATCGTCGTCCAGCAGCGGCACCGCCTGCTGCACCGCATGGCCTGTGCCCAGCTGGGGCATCTGGCGGGCGAACTTCAGGCCTGGCACCTGCGCGCTGGTCAGCGTCTGCTCCACCTGCTCGGCCCCGTGCCCGGTGATCACGATGGTGCGCCGCGCCTGCAGGCTACGAGCGGTATCGATCACATGCTGCACCATGGGCTTGCCCGCCAGGGCGTGCAGCACTTTGGGCAACGCGCTTTTCATGCGGGTGCCTTTGCCTGCGGCCATGACCACCACGTCAACCGGGCTGGATGGGGAAATCGTCATAAACATTTCTCGCTCAAATTCGGCGCATCCATCACCAGGATGCTTTGCTGGATTATCACTGGCCTTGGTCGGAGATATGTGGACAATGTTGTCTTCCCGCTGGACCGACCTTTGACCTGGCGCAAGCCCCTCACCGGCAGCTGGATCGATGATGTTTTTCTCAAAGTAAAGAGAGCCTGCCTTGATGACCCTTGCCCGTTTGCTGACCCTTCTGGTCTGCGCCCTTGCCTTGTCGGCGTGTGGCGGCGGATCGTCAACTCCGGCCCCTGCAGCCACGACTCAGACCTGTGGCTTTGGCCTCGTCTACGCCGACGGCAACACCAGCGGCTACGCGGTAGGCACCACACCCGCTGTCAGCATTCCCAAGTCCATCACGCCATGCGGCATCACCCAGGTGCAGTCCGTGACCGTGGGCCTGTGCGTCACGCCTGCCGATATGTCGGAGCTGAAAGTGCAGCTGCTGGGAGCCAGCAGCGCCCCGACCCTCGTGAGTCTGACTACAGCCTCCCCGTCAGGCAGCTGCCTGTTGACGGGCACCCTCTACAACGTGCCGCTGCCTGCCAGTTCAGTGGGCAAGATCACCGACAGCTGGCGGCTGTCGGTCGAAGATATCCGGCCGGGCTACACCAGCAGCTACTTCGTGGGCTGGTCACTCGAAGTCAAAGGGCTGAAATGATGCGACGCTGCTGGGTGCTGCTGTTGGTACTCGTGCTGCAAGGCTGCAGCGCCATCAAGCTCGGCTACCAGCAGCTGCCCACACTGTCCTACTGGTGGCTCGACAACTACCTGTCTTTCACGGACAGCCAGACACCCCGAATCAAGGAGTCGCTGGACAGCCTGCAACGCTGGCACCGGCAGCAGGAATTGCCGCTGTACACCCAGCTGATCAACCGCGCAGCGTTGAGCAGCCAGGGCAATGTTCAGGCACAGGAAGTGTGCGCCCTCTGGAACGAAGGCCAGGCCCGGGCAGACCGCCTGGTGCAGGAAGCCCTCAGACAAACCGGCCCGGTGATCGCCTCTTTCGGGCCCCAGCAACTGAGTCACCTCGCACGCCATTTCGGCCTGAAAAATGAAGAGTGGGAAAGTAAGTGGCTGCGCGGCACGCATGAAGAGCGGCTCAAACGCCGCATGACCACCGCCGCCGACCGGTACAGCGATTTCTATGGCGATCTGACGAGCACCCAGACCGCGCTGCTGCAAACCCAGATGGCCCGATCGGAGTGGACACCGGAATGGGGGCTGCAACAAAGAAAACGCCAGCAGCAAGATTTGCTGGGCACACTGCAAAAGATCCAGCAGCAAGGCCTGACCGCCTCCCAGCAGGAAGCGGAACTCTTTGCCGTCTGGCAGCGCTGGACGCTGCCCCCACAGGCCAGCGATGCCGCCCTGGCACAAAGGCAACGGGCGCAAGCTTGCCAGAACCTGGCCGACTTTCACAACAGCACCAGCACCGAACAACGCCAACGGGCTGCTCGCCGACTGCGCAGTTACGAGCGCGACCTGCTGGAGCTGATGCGCCTCTGACTTGCACCTTTGATGACGGCCTCAACAAAAAACCCGCCTGGACTGGCGGGTTTTTGTTCGGCGGCACAGACCGCGCTTCAGCTTTGCAGCGCCTTCCACATCTCCATGTCGCGCTCGGCGGTCCAGATGCGGGGGTTCTTGATGCCACTGGCTTCGTCGTAAGCACGTGTCACATCAAACGGCAGGCAGTGTTCGTAGATGAACACGTGGCCAAACACCGGGTCCATGCTCTTGCGGGTGTGGGCCATGGCCGCTTTGAGGTCCATCTTGCCCGCCACGGCTTCCTTGCCGGCTTTGTAGAGGGTCTCGACCCAGCGCTTGGTGTAGTCCAGCGCCTTGTTCACGTTGGCGTTGCCCTTCATGGCTTCGCCGCGGCCAGGCACGATGAATTCGGCCTTCAGCGCGCGTAGGGCCTCCAACGTGGCAGGCCACTCTTCAAGCTGGGCGTCACCGGTGTAGACACCGGCTTCGTACTCGACCAGGTCACCGGAGAACAGCACTTTTTCTTCTTCCACCCAGGCGATCGTGTCGCCACGGGTATGACCGGGACCGGGGTGCCAGATCTGCACCACCACGCCGCCCAGGTTGATGCTGAGTTTGCCGGGCACTTCGCCTTTTGTGGGGTTGCCGCCGCCGACCACCATGGTCGGCCAGGTCAGGCCGGGGATGCTGTCAGCCCCACGGAACAGACGCGGGAAGCGCTCCATCTCGCTCTTCATGTCCTGCGCGCCACGCTCCTTGATGAGGTCCAGCGTGCCTTCGCTGGCGATGATCTCGGTCGCACCCTCGGCGGCGTAGGCGTAGGCGCCCAGCACGCGCACTGCATGGTAGTGGGTCAGCAGCACGTATTTGATGGGCAGATCGCTGACGGTGCGGATCTTCTTGATCAGGTCTTGCGCCATGGCGGGGGTGGCCGTGGCGTCACTCACCATGATGAAGCGGTCACCGATGATCACGCCCGAGTTGGGGTCGCCCTCGGCGGTGTAGGCCCAGCAATGCTTGCTGAGTTGCTCGAAAGTGATCTTTTTCTCGGTCAAGTCCGCCTGGCTGGCGAAGGCTTTGGTGGTGGCCATGGGGTCTCCTGAATATGGGGGTCAATCGTCGGAATTTTACCTAAACGAAATGCGTTACGGATAGTTGAATTTTTAAAGTAGGAGCCGCGCCCTCGCGGCGATAGAACGTATGCAGTTCAACCACCATCGCGGCGGGGGCGCCGCTCCCACAAAAAGCAGGGCCCATTGTGTTCAGCCCAGGCCTTTTTCGAGCATGCCGATCACCTCTTCAGCAAAGGCGGCGTAGCTCATGGGGCCGCCCGGGCGCAGCCAGGTGAAGGTCCAGTTGATCATGCCCAGCAGCATCATGGTCTGGGCGGTCTGGTTGGTCGGGTTCAGGCGCTGCGGGTAGGCGCGCTTCAAAAAGCGGGTCATGGCCGCCACGATGTCGCGCTGGCGGTTGAGGATGAGTTCGCGCTGCGAGCTGCCCAGCGCCTCGTCGGGTTCGGCGCTCAGGAACTGGGTGTCATTGAGCAAGGCCGAATGGCGGGTGGCCGAGTTTTCGTATTCGTGCAAAAACGCCCGCACCAACTCGTGCAGTGCGGCGCGTTCGTCCAGATTCTGACGCTGGGCCTTGGCCTCGGTCTGGGCAATCAGCGCCAGCAGGCGCTGAGTGTGGCGGTCGAGCAGGTCAAACAGGATCGCGTCCTTGCTCTCGTAGTAGTGGTACAGCCGCGCCTTGGAGGTGCCGCAGGCGGCGGCGATCTCGTTCATGCTGGCCGCGGGGTAGCTGCGGTCGGCAAAGCACTGCGCGGCGATGTCGAGGATCGCGTCGCGCTTGATGTCGTGGGTCGCTGATTTGGGACGTGCCATGGGATTCTTG
>Ga0213922_1000733_pt1 | contig 14056 bp, 10 predicted proteins | sample McNCre2917MG_FD_165060 | JGI IMG/M metagenome (GOLD analysis project Ga0213922, IMG submission 165060) | Freshwater microbial communities from McNutts Creek, Athens, Georgia, United States - 29-17 MG | ecosystem: Environmental > Aquatic > Freshwater > Creek | place: USA: Georgia | collected... | reverse complement strand
ATCGTTCAGGGTTACTATGACGAGGACAATAAAAAGGTATATATTGAAATGATGACAACAAACCCTAAGTTTAGAAGGCAGGGCATTAACGGTCATATTATAAAAGAACTTAGAGATATATTTGAAGTAGGTCAAGACGATTTAATATTCGATAAACCAACAAAAGAAGGAAAGAAATTTATGGAATCTAAAAAATACGATTACGGTGGCGAATTGGAAAAACTTGGGATAACCGAAGAAGAGGTAAAAGATTGGCAGGATAAAAATGCCGTAAATAATCAACAGAAGCAAAATCCAAAAGTAATGGAGTCGGCAAAATTGCTTTCTGAGGGTAAAATAACGCAGAGTGAGTATCTGAGGACGGTTATAGAAAATCAACCAATTAAGCCTTTTACAGAAGTTCCACAAATTCCCACACTATTAGAAATTGTTGGTTCTTTAAAAACAAATCAGGTTGAAACCGGAATAATTGGTTACACAAAATTTTTGCAGGATGGCGAAATGGTTGCGACACGTCTTGACATACCGGCATACAATAATTACGATGTTTGGATTGTATCAGTACACGATGCAAAAGAAAAGCATTCAATAGGTTACGGACAAACCGCATTGTTGAAGGATGTAACATTTTTGACCTCTCCTAAAAAGGCTTTGAGAATTGCCACAGGCTTAGATACCAAAACTACTTTTGCGAGAATGAGAGGTAGTTGGATAAATGAAGAGCCTGAAATAGTCAGGGATATGGCAATTAAGTACATGAAAGACCCTCAGTGGGTGCAGGTGGGTATGAATCCTTATAGACACAGTTGGTTTTATGATAAATCAGACGGTATGCCATTGTTGTCAGCAGAAGAGGTGATACAGGTAGGTGCATTAGTATTGGCTAAGAATCCTGTTAAGACTACTCCTGATGACGATGCCTTCATTGTAGACAAAAATAAGCCAAGCATAAAGTTTAAGAGTGGCGGTGACATTGATGAGTCCATGAAGCCTTATAAAACGCCTGAGCAAATAGCACAGGAAAAAAATGTACCTTTATCGTATGTCTATGAACAGTTAGAAAAAGGGATTGAGGTAGAATCTGAACACAGTAATTCTCCTGAATTACAGAGGATAATAGCATTACAACATATAGACGAAATCGTTAATTATTACGATAAACTCGAAAAAATGGAAAATTTTAAAAACGGGGGTAATCTCGATTATGACAACAAGGAAGTCAAACAATACTTTGCGCATGGTTCAGGTAATGCCGGTGGTGTATTGGTAGGCAGAAGGCACTCAGAGGGCGGTATTAAAGCCATAAACAAAAGCACAGGTCAGCCACTCGAAATGGAAGGCGGTGAGGTTGTAATCACTCGTAAGGCGGTTTCAGATAATACAAAGCGTGAATTCGAGGGTGAAATGCTTACAAATAAGGAAATTCTGTCAAGGATAAACCAATCCGGAGGCGGTGTTAAGATATTCTCAGATGGCGGTGATATTGAGAGCCATACGTGTTCATGCAGTGGCAAGTCTTATCAGTATGGCGGTAAAACAATGTTGGACTACGACATATTAAAAGACCTGTCAGGGTATAACAATCAGAGTTACTACAATAGCCTATCACATAGAAGTTATGAGGAAGGTGGCACTTTGGAAACGGAAAATCTTAACGCCACAGAAAAATATGTTCTACACAAACTCAACGGTAACGTCCACAAAAAGTGTGATGTTCGCAGGGATAAGGTCAAGGAATTGAAGACCCTTACTGAAGCAGGTATTATTTATGTAACGCCATCTGAAAACCACAGTTGCTACGAAGCAAGGCTGACAGACTACGGTGCTGACCTCATTGAAGACGTTGACATCGAAACCTTAGCGAAGGGTGGAAGTACGGCAGATGACTGCGGTTGCCATAGCAGTTTCAAAGATGGTGGCGGTGTTGAAACCGTTGGCACTTACTTCAAAGGCATAAAGGCTGAGTATCGTAATCAGTTTGAATTGAACAAAGCCATTGAGGAATTTATTGATACCGTTCCGGCATCAGAAATGACACCTGAAGAGAAAAACTTTGTAGGTTATTATGCAGGTTACGGTGGCTTAGAGAAATATGGTGCAACCGGCAAAGGTCTACTTTATGAATACTTTACGCCAAGTAAGATTGCTAAAAAAATGTGGGCGTTGGCATATAAGCACGGCTACAAAGGTGGCAAAGTGTTAGAGCCTTCCTGCGGTATCGGAGAGTTCATTAAGTACGCACCTGAGCAGGCATTGGTTACCGGATATGAGATAAACGAAACGAGTGCTAAGATATGCAGAGTGTTGTACCCCGAAGCCAATATTCAAAGCAAGTATTTTGAAACCCTGTTTATTAAAAACAACACAACTATTAAGGATAAGATACAAGGCGTTGAAAAATATTCGCTTGTAATCGGCAACCCCCCATACGGTAGCATGGGTGGTAAGTATGCAGGCATGGGAGAGAAGGCATATACCAAAGCAAACAATTATATCGAATACTTTATTTCGAGAGGGTTAGACCTTTTGGAAAAAGGTGGTCTGTTAATTTACATCATAGGTACTGAGGTTTCGGCAGGCGGTACGCCATTACTGATGCAAGGCATGACAGAGGCTAAGAAAATAATAGCAGAGAAGTCAACACTGTTGGATGCTTACAGGCTTCCAAACGGTTTATTTGAAACCACAGACGTTGTCACAGACATTATCGTATTAATGAAAAAATAAAGCCATGAATCACTTATTAGAAAAATTTAATGAACAGGTTAATTTGTTGTTGGATGACTGCAAACCCGAATACACACCAACGGTATGTAATTTCATAAGTACGCCTAAAGGCAGGCAAAAAATATTTGAACTCGTCCGTAAAAAAGTAATTTTGGAAAGCATTACAATAGGCGATGCCATAGTTTCCATAGAGCAGGAATTCAACCCTAATTCATATACTGAATAAAATAAATTCAAAAAAAATGATTGAAAACATATCATTACAACAGGTAGAGGATATAGAATCACAGAACCCTGAGTTAGAGCAAAAAGAAAACAAATCATTCTTTTTTGACGATAATTGGTATAAAAAGTACCCTAATAAGATACTTGGCGTTCCCTATGAGGCTTCAGGTCGTTTCGGCAAAGTGACTAAGTACAGAGGTAGTATTGATGTATTAGACCTAATTGATGCCAACGATGACTTTATTGGTGCTGACAAAATAATGATTGACCCTTTGGCATCGGTATCAAACGACATGAACATATCGGCTGAAATATTGAAGCCTGAAGTTCAGAACATTGTTGTAAATGCCATAGAGAAATCGTACTCAGAGATAAAGACTAAGAACAGGTTATCTAAAAAGACTGTTGAAGAGGATGCCGTATTCACTCCTGTTCAGGAATTAAATTCATTTGAAGACACATTCAGAAATCTGAATCCCGATATAAGTTTGGAGGAGATTGAAGTATATACATGGTATAAAACTCAGATAGGCAAGCCACTGAGTAAATACTATGTAAAACTGTTTAGACCTGATATGTTTGAGGGAGAAAGCAGGGAACAACTTAGGCAGACCTATGCTTACAATTATGTGGATGAATCCAAAGTAATTGAGTGGCTTGAAAAAGGGTTGCTTTTTTATTACAAAGGTTCTTTGTTGCCACGTTTCGAATATTTGTCAGGCAATATGTATGACAAAAAAATGAAACTTGATACCGAGAAGGACACAATAGTTTCTAAGTATGGCGAATCAATCTATCAGAATCATGTCATGGCTTTGCAAGAGGCGTTTGATATAGTTTATAAAAGAAGGTTGATGATTGGTGGCGAGAATTCATTGGTAGTATTAGCAAATGGCAAGTTCAGTAAGAACTTCATGATTTCAGGGATTGAGGACTTGCCTGAAGACAAAAAGTTCAAAATCATGCAGGTAACTGCAAGTAAGGACAAAGACTTTGGTAAGCCTGACTTCATAAAAGACCTGAAGACGTATAGCGATTGGAAAAAGCATGAATTCGAGGAACTTAGTTTAACAGATGCTTTCAGTTGGTGGTTACTGAATAAAAAGCCTGAATTGAAAGAGCCTGTCAGCCATTTGGACGTTTACAGGTATTATGTAGCCGGTGCTAACATCGTGGTTCAGCACGACAAGACAAACCCTGTCGAAGTAAAAAAAGCCGACACGCAAAAAGAAAAATTAAAGTCGTCCACTCAGAGAGAGGGCGAGAGGTTATTTAAGGTGTTTTTGGAAACTCAGCTAAGACCAAACGATAAGGTGAGATTAGAAACGCTTTGGAATGTAGATTATAATAACTACCTGCCCGTTGACCTAAACAAAGTGCCGGTTGCCTTTACTATGGCTAAATACATTTTTGGTAAGCCTGAAATAGTAAGACAGGAAAAACGTGATGCCGTTGCTTTTACCATGAATAATGGTACAGGTATTTTGAGTTATGACGTAGGCGTTGGAAAGACCCCATCAGCGATATTTACCATATCTACATTTTTGGATGCAGGATATTGTAAAAGACCTTTGATTGTAGTGCCTAATCAGGTATATAAGCAATTTATATCTGAGTTGAAAATGTTTACCCCACACATCCCTATAAACGAAGGGTATAATTTCTCAAAAGAATTTATAGAGAACTTTAAGAATGCCAAAGGAGAAATAGCAAAAGTACCTGAAGGCACTGTCACAATTATAACTTATGAAGGCTTTGAAAACATAGGATTCAGTGATGCAACAAGCACTGAATTGGTTTCTAAACTTTACGACATATTAAATCAGGGTAACGAAGGCGAAAGTGCTAAAAAAACGGCTTCATTTTTCGAGAGAATTGAAACTCTTGTTGGTAAGGGTCTTAAAGGCAGTATGTATGAAATAGAGGAATTTGGGTTTGATTTCATGTGCTATGACGAAGCACATAAAATGAAAAAGGTATTTACAACTGTAAAGGGTGAAAGCGAAGAGGACGAAAGCACCGGTAAGTTTTCAAGGGGTAAGAATCCATATGCGATTTCAAGCGGTAGTCCGAGTTCTGTTGCATTAAAAGGATTCATGATTAACTACTACATTCTGAGCAAAAATAACTACAAGAATGTATTGATGCTTACCGCTACTCCATTTACTAACAGTCCTTTGGAGATATTTTCAATGTTGTCAATGGTAGCTTATGAAACGCTAAGAGATACATCATTAGACAACTTGAAGTCATTTTTTGATACCTATGTTAAGACAAGCACTGAGTTGGTAATCAATAGCAAACTCAAACCACAGTTTAAGCAGGTAATACTTGGCTTCAATAACTTAATCAGTCTGCAATCATTGATACGCAGATTCATATTATATAAGACCGGTGATGACGTAAAGATTGTCAGACCTAAAAAATATGTACTGCCATATCTTAAAGAAATTGAGGATGGAGTTACGGTAATGGTTTCAGACGATAAAAAGGTTGAAACCTACATCCCCATGACTGCTTCGCAAAAAGCCATGATGAATGACATCATTGATTACGTTGAGAACGGCACACCTTTAGGCGTATCAAATGAGTATCAGGAGTTAGAAGAAGGTGCTGATGAAGACGAATCAGTTGTTGCAGGCGGTAGTGCAGTAGATATAGATGAAGACTCTCTCAGCGATGACCAAAAATTAGGTGTTAGAACAATCAAGGGATTGAGTTACAGTAGGAATTTGGCACTGAGTCCATATCTGTATGAATACTCCGGTCTTGGTAAGCCTAATTACAAAAGCTATGTGGAAAACAGTCCTAAGATACTGTATGTGATGAAGTGCGTTAAGTCTGTTAAAGATTATTGCGTTTCAAACAATCAACAGATTGCAGGACAGGTTATATACATGGACAGAGGTATTCAATACTTTGGATTGCTTAAAGAATACTTAGTAAATGAGTTGGGATATGCAGAGCATGAGGTAGGAATCATAAAATCAGGACTGCCAAAAACAGGCATAAGGTCTAAGGAGTACGTTAAAAACTTGTTCAACGGTGAAATATACAATGAACGTACTAAAGAATTTGAGGTGGTTGATGACTTCAAGAGAATTAAGGTCGTAATAGGTTCGTCAACAATTAAGGAGGGCATGAACCTGCAAAAGTATGGTGCGGTATTATACAACTGTTTTATTGATTGGAATCCAACTGACATTCAGCAGTTAGAGGGTCGTATTTACAGGCAGAAAAATACTTACGAAGCAGTTAGAATTGTCAACCCTTTGGTTGTTGATAGTGCAGATATATTCTTGTTCCAAAAGTTGCAGGAAAAAACTGCAAGGCTTAATACCATATGGAGTACGGACGGTCATACAAACGCTTTGAATACTGAGGAATTTAACCCCGAAGAATTGAAGTACGCCTTGATTAAAGACCCGAATATCATAGCGGAGTTAAAGATTATAGAAGAAACCGCTAAGATTGATAGCGACATACTTGGTATAAAAAGGCAGGTTGAAATAGTTGACAGATTAAAGCAATCTGCTTACAGTCTTAACTACAACTACAAAAAGGTATTAGAAACCATAGCTGATTATCGTGACTTCGAGGAAACCGGAGATAAGTTAGCCGATGCCATGAAATTAGTTAAGGTCGTAAACGAACTTGAAAAAAGTCAGACAGACAAGGATGGCAAAAAGATATATGACTATTGGGAAAGAAAGTATCTGAAGCCTGAGCAGTTAGAAGAGGCATCTCCACTTGAACGTGAGTACAACAAGCCATACTATTTCAGTGACTTCAGTGTGTCTACAAGGGATGTAAATAAGTATGTAAACGAATTCGTTAAGCAATACAACTTATCTTTTAATTTAGATAACTACGAAACTTCTTTGAATTTCTTTAAGTCTGACTTAGAGAATAACATAAAGTCCTTAGAAGAGAGAAAAGAGTTTTTGAAGAGTGATGACAACAAAAGAATGTTGGTTGACGAAGCCATCGCTGAAAAGGAAAGGCAACAGGTTAATTACAAGAGTGTGCCTCAGTTGGTTTCTGATTTTGGCAAACTGAATTATTTGCTGACTCAAAGGGTAGAGAAAAACAAGGCTGAAATGCCTAAGTATAACAGTTGCCCTCCGGTGGAATCAGACAATAAGACTTTTGCCATTACACCTGAAGCCATTGCTAAACTCAACGAGTGCTTGGCAAAAGAACCGCAGACTAAGGAGTTGTACTACGATGAAAACACAGGCTACACGGCTGAAAGGAAAAAGGTACACGATAAAATAATCGATGAATTATTTGAGGGTGTTAAGTGTGTTAAGTCAGGTAAACAACCCATAGCCATCTTTACCGGTGGTAGTCCTGCGAGTGGCAAGTCATCATTTTTGAAGAAGAATGCCGAGTATCTGCTGAGTAAAAACATTTTCCATTTAGATGCTGATGAAATCAGAGCAAAACTACCTGAGTACAAAGGATGGAACGCTAACAGTACTCACATGGAAACTCAGGATATAGTAAAAGAACTTTTAGACAGGATTGGTTCTGATGTTTGCAAATACGATTTCATTTACGATGGAACGATGAATAAGGCTAAAAAATACTTCGAACTCATACAAAAGGTTAAATCACTTGGGTATAAGACATACATTATATTCATGGACATACCTTATGAAGAAGCAAAAAAGAGGGCATTAGGGAGATATCAGAGGTCAGGCAGATATGTACCTATGGAAGTTATTGATGACTTCTTTACTAAGATAGGCGACAAATCAAAGGGAGAGTTGGCGTTGTCAGAATTGAAGCCTTTGGTTGATGGCTACGTTGTTGCAGACGGTATTACCGGAAACATAATAAAAGAAGGAGGGGATAGAATTCCGGATACACGTGAGAGAGGTGTTTATGGTAAGCCATTACTCAAAGAGGAAAAGAAATCAGAAGGTTACAGTAAGTCAGACGTTGTAGCTACCATAGATGCGTTAAAGTTCCTTGCCGATGCAGGTAATCAGGATGCCAAAGCAACTATTGAGAGCCTTAAATTTTTAATATAAATAATTTACCTTTAACAAAAAAAAGCCATGACTAAGATAGAGCAGTTAAAATCTGACATAGAAAAAATTGAAGCCGGTCTTAAAAGCAGTACCACTGACGATAGATTTAAAGAGGGTTTGAGGAAAATACTCAGTGATAAAAAGGCTGAATTGGAATCAATTAAGTCAGAACCCAAACAACCTGAAAAAAAAGCGGAGAAGCCTGTTGCTAAACCCGTACAGAAAAAAGAAGCTAAGAGTCCAAACAAAATATTGGACGACTGTAAGGAGATATTGAAAAAATACAATAAGGAAAAGCAGACGGCTTCAAAGCGTGTAGCTGACAGGAGAAAACAGGGTAAACCGGCTACGCTTACTCCAAGCGAAACCGTTTCTAAAACTGCGAAGTCGGTCAAGGCTAAGGTAGTTGACATGAAAGAAAAAACTGACAAGGGATTGCCTTCATCAGAGGTTAATAAGTTGTCTTCAGGCATTATTGCCACTGTAAAAAGTACATTAAGCGGTATTACATCGACCGTTGAAAAGCACAAGTTCCTGAATCACCTCGTTTCAGAGATAAGAGCATTGAACACACATTTGCCAAAGGTTGCTATGGATGGCGGTATGTTTGAGGACGGTGGCATCACGAACATAGGCGGTACAGAATTCAGCACTGAAGACCTGAGTGGTATGTTTGCGAAAGGTGGCGGTGTTTATAGTAGCGACCAAGTTTATAAAATAAAAGTATATGTTGATGATAATTTGGTTGAAGAAAAAAACATAAGAGCAAGAAACCAAATGGAAGCCAATGAAATGGCTGAAGATATGGAGGACACTTTTAAGAAAAAACATGGTAGTGATTTAAGAATTAAAGTTATTGAGGCAATGGCGAATGGTGGCGGTGTAAACAGAGGTACTGCGTGGACTCTCGACCACAATCAATACAACAAAGGTGAGAAATACGAAGTGCCTATGTCTGAGAGAAAATTTGAAGGTGGCGGTTATGCCAACATGGGTGAATACTTTGAAAAAAAAAAGTATAGATACGAAGAGGGTGGAAATGTAGACGAGAATACGGAAATGCTGATGTCAAAGGTTAAGGAAATCGGGCATCACGTAAACGAAATTCAGAAACTTATAAACAACAACACAAAAGTAGAAGCATGGGTTGTTGCTAAGGCTGAGAGGTCATCCACAGACCTGTCTGATATTACCCACTACATTGACGGACAAAAGCATAAGTACGAAGGCAGTAGCTATGCCAACGGTGGTAGTATTAGTACCAACGACCTAAGTCAATTAATAGGCAAGTATGTCAATCTTTATGGCTTAGGTGTTAGAACACCTTTAGTTGCTAAAATAGAAAATGCAACGCTTTCCCCTGAGAAATACAGTAAGAGATTTTTGATTCTCGATACCGGTGACGGCACAGTAGAACAGATACCTTTGGAATTGGTTAACGAATTCATGCATAACAATGAAATCGTGTTAAGAGATAGCAAGGGTGAGCCTTACGCTATTGAACTATCAACAAAATACGAAGCCGGTGGCGATGTCAGAATGATGGACACTGTTGAACGCATGGACGACCCACACTTTGCAGACATATCTTATTACGCTGAAGGTGGCGAAATAGAGGTTTGGGCAAAAAATACAAGTGATTTAATCAAACAATCGGTAGCAGTTGATAGTAAAAAAGTAAAGGTTGAATTTTATGCACCTTATGATGAAAAACAACATTCAAATTACCCTGAAAAATTAAAAGAAGCATTAAAAAAGCCTAAAACAGAAACTTTTGATGTTATTGAGGACGGGTATTTGATAACTGAACTTGTTAAGAACCCAAAAGATGTAAAAAGTATGACTTGGGTTAAAGAAAAAATGGCTGAAGGTGGTGAGGTAAAAGATAGAATAGAAGAGGTAAAAAGGGATGCAAAACACATTTCTAAATATTACAAGAGTAAAACTTATGTATTAGATTATCCAATTAATAAAGACACCAATAAGCCTGTTACATCATTATATGAAAGATTTACATTCGCAGAACAGGAGGATATGGACTTTATTAAAAGTAAAGGAGAGGATAAGTATTTTAAAGTCATATCTATCTACGACAATGGTGAAGAACAGATGGTTAAAGGCGGTGGCATCCCAAAATCATATACTCATTTTATAGTCAGAAAATCTGATAAAAAGATTATCAACGGCTATGATTATAAAGGAGTAGATGCCGGTGACATAAAGGAATTTACCAAAGCAGATTTCAAGGATATGGAAATCAGTTCTAAAGATTTTACTTTGGTATCAAAACAATATCTGTCTAAAAAAGGTATCAACCCATTAGAACAATCAAATTGGACAGACAATTACAAAGATGGCGGTATGATTAGCAAGGGCGACTTAGTTAAGGTTAAGAAGTACGGTTGGATAATGAGAGTTGACGACATCAAAAATGGTATGTACTATTTAGAGAATGATAAGCGTGGCACTATGAACGGCAACGCAGGTGGCTATTTTATACAGGATATTGAAGCGTATGGTAACAAAATGTCTATGGGTGGTAAGACCACTTTCAAAGACAAAGAAATGGCTATCGCCAAAAGCCTACTGAAGCGTAAAAAAGTTTCGCCAAAGGTTCAAAAGGACTATGGTAAAACATACAGTCGTAAAGAAGCGTTGGAATCTGCAAAGCGAATAGCCGGTGCTATGAGAAAAAAGGAAATGGCGAAAAAAAAAAGTTAAGTAAGGGCGGTAAAACAGAAGGTTGGCAGAACCTCGACACAATAGACTTCGATAGCAATAACGATGGTATTGTAGATAATGCCTAAATTTGAGCAAACTATTAAAACCTAATAATTATGAAATGGCAACAAAGAATGGCTGATTTCGGACTAACTGAAGAAACGGTATCAGTAGGACTTAGAAAAAAAATCAAAGACTTCAGAAAGATTGAATCAGGGGTAGACCAATTAAAGCAGTATCTGTCACAGGACAACCTGAGTGATGAAGACAGGGCAAATTATCAAAGTGACTTGGATGAACTCGAAGGTAGTTTACAGGCATTTGATAAAGAACTAACAAGGGCAGTTGAAATCTTTGACAAAAACAAAGATGTTTATAAAAGAACAAGTAAGCATTTAGTTGCCAAAAAGAAACAGGTTAAAACTGATGATAACAAAACGCCTGCACCAACGCCTGAGCCTACACCTGAGCCTAAGCCTGATACAGTTAAGGCAGAGCCTATTGTAGAAGGAGATAAGGATGGCGATGGCAAAAAAAAATCAAACGGAGGTTGGCTGATATTCGCTATTGCGGTGGGTATCATCACTCTTGGCGCAGTTAATGTAATGAGAAATAATGACTAAGTAATGAAAGATACTTTCAAATCGGCTATCGCAAGTGGACACGGTAAAGAAACGTCTTTTTATAATGGTTACATATATCTGATTGTTAGTCCAAGTTTCAAATACTATGTTGGTCAAACCAATAATATTAAAAAAAGGCACAATGGGTATAATTGTCTTGAAAAGACAAAAAACAGCACTAAGGTAGGTAAGTCGGTAAAAAAGTATGGATTCAAAAATCATTCGTTTGATGTTCTTTTACAGTGCGATGAAAAGCAATTAGACTTATGGGAGAAGTTCTATATAAAGTTATTTGACAGTTTTAATACCAATCATGGCTTAAACTTAACTGACGGTGGTGGAAGGAACTACAATGTGGTTTTCAAACCTAAAAGTGAAGAATGGAAAATAAAAGCATCTGAGTCTAAAACAGGTAAGAAAAGACAACCTTTTAGCAATGAATGGAAAAGAAAATTATCTGAAGCGAGCAGAAGAAGAGTTATAGATGAAAATTATCGTAACTCAATGAAAGTTAGTGCAAAAAAAAGAAAAGAAAGGCATCAAAATTGGTTTGAAGAGGAAACAAAGAAAAAAATAAGTTCTACTTTAAAAGAATATTTTAAAAGCGAAGAAGGTATTAATAAGAGGATTGCTATTTCAGAAAGATGTAGAAATACTTTCAAAAAAAAAGTTATTCAATATTCTAAACAAGGTGAATTTATAAGAGAGTATGATTGTATGAACGATGCCTCTAAGGATTTGAAAATATGTCGAGGAGATATAAGTAGATGTTGTAATGGTATAATAAAATCAGCAGGAGGATTTATTTGGAAAAAAGCATAATTTATGACTAACGAAATAAAATCTGCAATAAGTTCAGGACACGGCACTGCATTGTTATATACCGCAGGTATTTCATTTATATTAGCTGATACGATTCCAACACCGGCTGATGCTTTTTATTTCAGGTATCAACAGAAGAACAAAGCTAAACTTGAAAGCGGAGAAATAACGCCAAAACAATATTGGACGAGGGAAGCGTCATCATACTACTTGAGTAACATTTTATGGTGGTCTTTAGTACTTGGCACTTTGTATCTGACCAAAGGCGACTATACACAAAAAGCAAAAGTTGGGTTGGGTCTGATAGCAACCGGTGTTGTCATAGCCGTTATTCATAAAAACATTAAAAAAGACGAAGAACTATTAAAGGGGGGTGCAAAATGACCGATTACATAGTAGTATTTGTAGAGCCTTTTAGTCTAAGAGTTACCTACACTACCTACAATAGTTATGAAGAAGCCGTAGTAAAGGCGAGAGAGAAAAATGGTAGGTTAGATGTGGTTATAGTGGAAAGGAGTTTAAACGAGGAAGGCAAGTACAAATACAAGTTGAGAAAGTTTGGTTATGGCAGATTTTATGATATAGTCAACAAAATTCTGTTGTTTCTACTTTTTATGTTAATATTGTTTATTTCATATCTTTACTTTAAATATCTTAATCACAAAAATTAATTTTTATGAAAAACGGTGGTAAAATTCTCGGAACAGTTATCGGACTTGGCGTATTGTTTGTAACAGTATGGGTTGCATCTAAAGGATGGAAAGCCGGTCAAAAATAATCGAATACAAATTACAGAAACTAATAAATTAAAAAACTATGGCTAAGGCAGGTAGCGGTAAAATCGCATTAATCTCGGCAAGAGCAAAAAAGATATACAAAAAAGGCTCTGAAAAATGGGCAACTGCTATATCACGTGCAACTGCTGAGTTGAAAAAAGAAGGCAAAATCTAAATTTATGGCAAAGGTTAAGTCAACAAAAATGTTGAAGCGTGAAGTCGTTGTTCCGTTTCAAGGTGAGGAAAATTTTGTAGTTCCTAAAAGGGGTGGTTTCGGTCAACCCGATATGGAAGGCTATGTTATGGCAACAGGTGGTATTGATATCGGGGGTACTCCGACATCACCTGCACCATCTACGTCAACAAATACTCAAATCGGAACTGACGTAGGCACTACTACAAGTACGTCATCGCCAACACAAACAGGCTCAACTACTATTACGGGTGCTTCGGCAGAGCCTACTTTACCTTCTACATCGGGTCAGGTTAGTACGCCACAATCAAATTTGCCGGCAACGACATCGTCAACTGTTGTGCCTCCAAAGACGGTTACGACATTAGGCAATGACTCAACCCCATCAGATACTTATACTCCTTCACAGGCTCAATTAGATTGCGAAGCAAATGGTGGCATTTGGAGTAATGGTAGTTGTACAATGCCTCCAAAAAATCAGCCACCAAGTAACACCGTTACAGAGTTGCCTACATTTCCTAATTGGGATTCACTGAATTGTACTGCGCTGAAGTCTGAGATTGACAAAATCAATCAGTTGATGGCAACTTCAAAGTTTGCGCCTGAAATTGTAAATGCCTATAATACTCAACTTGCTTTGGCTAATCAAAGCCTTTTGAAGAATTGTAGTTCAAAGCCTACACCTCCACCTACTCCTATAATTCCTGTCGTGCCTGTCGGTGGTGGCGGTATATTCGGTGGTGGAGGCGGTGGCGGTTTCGGTGAAGAGCCACAGGCAGAAGTGCCACAAGAAGAACCTAAAAGTGGGTTTAAGCAATTATTGATTGTGTTGGGTGTGATTGGAGTCGCTTACTACTTTTTGAAAAAATAAAGAAATGACAAAGTTAGTTATCGTTGATAAAAAGGGCAATTCTTATGATGGCTTCGTCA
>Ga0213922_1000731_pt1 | contig 14097 bp, 13 predicted proteins | sample McNCre2917MG_FD_165060 | JGI IMG/M metagenome (GOLD analysis project Ga0213922, IMG submission 165060) | Freshwater microbial communities from McNutts Creek, Athens, Georgia, United States - 29-17 MG | ecosystem: Environmental > Aquatic > Freshwater > Creek | place: USA: Georgia | collected... | reverse complement strand
GCGGCATGGGCATTTTCAAGGTCGGCGCCGATGGCCTGAACCTGGGCGCGATCATCGAGACGCTCAACCGCGATGGCGCACAAACCGTGATGGTGCAGAAGTTTTTGCCCGGCATTGCACAGGGCGACAAGCGGGTGCTGCTGATTGGCGGCAAGCCGGTGCCGTTTTGCCTGGCCCGCATTCCGCAAGGCGGCGAAGTGCGCGGCAATCTGGCCGCAGGCGGCAAGGGCGTGGCTCAGCCGATTTCGGCACGCGACCGCGAAATTGCCGAAGCGCTTGGCCCGATCCTCATGGCCCGTGGCCTGATGCTGGTGGGTCTGGACATCATTGGCGAGAGCCTGACCGAGATCAACGTGACCAGCCCGACCTGCTTTCAGGAAATCACGGACCAGATGGGTTGCGATGTGGCGGCCTTGTTTGTCGACGCGGTCGAGCAAGCACTGGCGGCTTGAACGAAGGCATGAGCGCGTCCCGTCATCGGGCCTTCATGCACACACGCTAGGATCGGGTGTTTTTCCGATTTCTGAATACCCATGCATTCTTTTTCCCTGAACCGTTTTTTTCTGAGCTTGGCCCTGCTGGGCTGGGGCCTGGCTGCGTGGGCGCAAGAAACCGAAAACACCTCCGCCCGCTACCAGAGCACCTACAACTGGCAGCAGCACCCAAGCTTTCACAGCAGTGGCAGCACGTCGGCCTTCAGCCTGAGCGCACCGCGCGAGAAGATGTACACCTTTTCAATGACCGGCCACTGGGGGCTGCGACTGGAATCGGGTGCCGAGGTGTACGCCAACGTCGAGCTGGCCTCGGGCGTGCCTTTTTCTGACAATCTGGTGGGCTTGGGCAGCTACACCAACGGCGAGATCACGCGGGCCGCTGGCACCACGCCCAAGCCCTATTTGCAAAGGCTGTTCTGGCGCAAGACCTGGAACCAGGGCGGCGAGAAAGAGCAGATCGCCTCCGACTTCAACCAGATGGCGCAAGTGGTCGACAAGAACCGCTTTGTGCTGACGGCGGGCAACTTCTCGACGCTGGATGTGTTTGACGACAACGCCTACGCCAAAGACCCACGCACCCAGTTCATGAACTGGAGCCATTGGACCTATGGGGCCTACGACTACGCCGCCGATGCGCGTGGCTTTGGCTGGGGCGTGGCCGGCGAGTGGTACCAGGGCGACTGGGTGCTGCGCGCAGCGCGCATGACCGGCCCCCAAAAGCCCAACGAGTTGCGGGTGGACACCGACTTGCTGCACCACTACGGCGATCAGGTCGAGGTGGAGCATGCGCACACCTGGATGAACCAGCCGGGCAAGGTGCGTGTGCTGGCCTGGCGCAACCGTGCGGTGACGGCCAGTTTCAAAGATGCAACCGCCTACTTGCTGGCCAACCCTGGCAGCAACCCACAAGCGTTTTTCAATGTGCGCTCAGGCGAAAAAATCAAATACGGTTTGGGTGTGAACCTGGAGCAGGCGCTGAACGATCAGGTGGGCGTGTTCATGCGAGCGATGAAGGCCGATGGCCGCACCGAGACCTATGCCTTCACCGAGATCGACGCATCTCTGTCAGCGGGTGTGCGCGTCAATGGCGCGGCTTGGCAACGAGGTCAGGACAGTGTGGGCCTGGCCTTCATGGAAAACCGTTTGTCACCCGATCGCCGCAACTACCTGGCGGCCGGTGGCATTTCTTATTTCATCGGTGATGGCCAGCTGCAATACAAACCCGAGCGCGGGCTGGAGACCTTCTACAGCTGGGGCATCACCCGCCGCACCTGGTTGACGGCGGACTACCAGTACATCCAGAACCCGGCTTACAACGCGCTGCGCGGGCCGGTGCATGTGTACGCAGTCCGGCTGCACGCCGAGTTTTAAACGTCAGCGCGTTCAGCGCATCAAGTCACCGTCTTCGAAGGTATACACCCGCCCCGGCTCAAACGCCACCCAGGCCTCGTTGGTGGTGAGGGGCTGCGTGACCACCACGGCCACGCGGTCGGTCTCGCGGGTGTGCTCGGCAAAGTTCACGCTCAGGTCTTCGTCGCTCAGGGTGGCTTGGCTAAAAGGGTGACGGCGCAACACGTAATGCAGCTGCGTGTTGGCATGCGCCCACAGCGCCTGACCGTTGGAGAGCAAAAAGTTGAAGGTGCCGTGCTTGGCGATCTGCGGCACCAGCTCGCGCAAGGTGAGCGACAACTCTTGCACGCTGGGCACGCTGGCGTGTGATTTGGCCAGCTCTTGCATGATCCAGCAAAAGGCGCGTTCGCTGTCGGTCTGCCCCACGGGTTTGAAGTTGCCATGCAAGCGCGGCGCAAAGTCCACCAGGTTGCCGTTGTGCGCAAACACCCAATAGCGGCCCCAGAGTTCGCGCACAAAGGGGTGGCAGTTTTCCAGGCTCACCTCGCCCTGCGTGGCCTTGCGAATGTGGGCAATCACGTTGGTGCTCTTGATCGGGTAACGGCGCACCAGCTCGGCCACCGGCGAGGTGCTGGCGCTTTGGTGGTCCACCATGTGGCGCACGCCACGCCCTTCAAAAAAGGCGATGCCCCAGCCGTCGCTGTGGTGGTCGGTCACGCCGCCGCGCTGCGCAAAGCCGCTGAAGCTGAAGGTCACATCGGTGGGGGTGTTGCAGTTCATGCCGAGCAGTTGGCACATGGGTCAGTCTTTCTTGTGTTCGGGCGCGGCCATCAGCCACGCCGGAATGAGGGCCAGCGAACACAGCACGGCCAGGAACCAGAAGGTGTCGTGAAACGCTTGCAGCCGGGTGTGTATGTCGCCCTCCCCCAGATGGTGAATGCCCGCCACGCCCAGACGCCACTCCAGCACGATGGCGCACAGGCTCACGCCCGCCGCACCACCGAGCATGCGTAAAAAATTGATGACACTGGCCCCTTGCGGAATCAAGGCGGGCGGCATGCCATGCATGGCCCCCAGATTGAGCGAGGGCAAGATGAAGCCCAGCCCCACACGCCCCAAAATGACCCACAGCCACAAGCTCAGCAGGCCACGATCGGGGTCCACCATGGTGGTCAATGCAAAAGAGGCCGCCAGCAGCGCCAGCCCCACCAGCACCAAACGCCGCTTGTCGGTGCGGTCGGCCCAGCGTCCGACCAGAGTGATGGTGACGGCCAGCATCAGGCCCGCAGGCAACAAGGCCGCGCCCACAAACGAGGCCGACAAGCCCAAGCCGCTTTGCATGTACACCGGCAGCAAATAGGTCGAGCCAAACAGGGCCGTGCCATAAGTGATGGCGACCAAGGAGCCCATGAGAAAGCTGCGGTGCCCGAACACACGCAAGTCCATCAACGGCGCTTGTGCACCGTGTGCATGGTGACTGTGGCGGCGCTGCAGGCGCATTTGCCAAGCCACAAAAGCCAGCGAGGCGATCGCCGCACCCAGCAACAAAGACAGCGCAGGTGCCAACCCCTCTTGACGCAAACTGACCAGGCCGTTGAGCAGCAAAACCGTGCCAAGCAAGGTGAGCACCATGCCCAGCCAGTCGAGTCGTCCGGGTTGTGCATTGGCCGGCACATCGCCCGGGGCCGTGGTGGGCACATAACGGCGCGCCAGCCACAGACCCGCCAGCGCCAGCGGCACGACCATGAAGAAAATCGAACGCCAACCGAACGCGTCCACCAGCAGTCCGCCCACACTGGGCCCAATGGCCGGTGCCAGCACCACCCCCGTGCCAAACAGGCCGCTGGCACGTCCGCGCTCTTGGGGCGCAAACGCGTTCATGATGATGATCACCGGGATCGGCTGCACCACGCCGGCGGCCAGGCCTTCGGCCAACCGGGCCACCAAGACCCAGCTGTAGTCGTCGGCCAGACCCCCACCAATGCCCCCTGCGAGCAGCAAGAGCATGCAGATTTCGTAAGTGCGGCGGTAACCAAAACGGGCCAGCAACCAGGGGGTGGTGAGCATGGAGACCGTCATGGCCACCATGAAGCCCGAGGTCACCCATTGAACACGGCTTTGCCCCAGGGTGAAGTGGTGACTCATGTCGGGAATCGCCACATTCATGATGGTCGATGACATCACTGCGGCCATGGAGCCGAGCATCACCGACAGCAGCAGCAACCAGCGATGCCGCGCACCATGACGCTGCTGGAGCGCGTGCAAGCTGTGAGGGTGAGGAGATGCGTTCATGGGCCTGCCTAGTTTAGACGTGCGGCTGCTGCGCAACGCCCTGCCCCCATGACTCGCGAATTTAAAATAATACGAATGAATTCAAATCACACGTCAACATTCATGTCCACGCCACTCGGGGCCTTGCCACCCGCCCACGCCATGACCGACACCTTGTCCATCGAGGTGCTGATCGGCATCATGACCACCTTGTCCATCACCTCGGGCATCCGGGTCATGTCGCCCGATTCGCCAGAGATTGGGCACCTGGTGGCGGCGGCCCTGGCCACCAACACCGCCTGGGGTTTTGTGGACGGGGTGCTGCACCTGTTCAACGAACAAGTGGCCCGCACCCGCGAACGCCGACAACAAGAAGCTTTTGTGGCCTGCGCCAGCACCGAGCAAGCCCGCGCCGCCCTGGCCGCCTGGGTGCCCGAGAGCCTGCAGGACACGCTCAGTGATGCGCAGATCGCCCAGTACCAACAGTCCCTGCGGCCGTCGCTGACAGGCAGCGCTGCCCTGCTCCTGACATGGGCAGACGCCGCGATGGCGATGAAGATCTGGGTCTTGATGCTGATCAGCACCTTGCCTCCCGCACTGCCCTTGCTGCTGGTCGATGCGCCCCTGACGGCGTTCCGATGCAGTCAGGCCATTTCTGTGGGGATCATGTTTTTTCTGGGTACCCGCGTGGCACGCTGGATCGGCGTGAGCCCCTGCAAAGGTGGCGCACTTTTCGCCCTCCTCGGCGCACTGATCACCTTGATCTGCCTCCTGATGGGGGGCTGAGCAGCGCGGTCAGCGCACGTATTTCAGCCCCACCACCAAGCCGGTGCCACCGGTGAAGCGGCCATCGGCCGTTTGGTACACCAACCGGTTGGCATTGGTGCTTTGCAAGCTGCCCGAAAACGTCAAGCCCTGGCCCAGCGGGCGCGAGACGGTGACGGCATAGTCGGTGTACGAAGCACGGGGCTCGGTGTTGCGAACCCGCAAATGGCCGACGTGAGGAAGCAAGGTCCAGCCCTGGGACAGGGGGAAGGTCTGGCTGACTTCGATGTAGCCACTGTTCTGGCTGTTGGGGTTGCCCATCCAGCGGGTCAGGGCATGGGAATACTTGAACGCTGTGTTGGCCACGTTGTAGGCCCCATAGACCTCGGTGGTGCTCGGGTCGACATATTGCCCCTGCCGACGCACTTGATGGCCCACATAGTCATAGCGCACAAGGCCCACGTCGTAGCTGCTGTTGTCCACCTGCCAACGGTGCCCCAAATACACATCCACTTCCACAGGGCCTGAAGTGGCCCCGGCGTCCTGGAGCCAACGGATGGTGGACGCCCAGACGCCGGCATACCAGCCATGGGTATCGCCGGCATCGACGCCCCCTTGCAAGGCCGGACCCAGACGGGTTTGTGAAATGCCGCGAAAACGGAAATCGTTGACCACACCGACGTTCCAGACCACCAAGCCTTTGTCTGCCTCGGCATGGGCCTGCCCCACCAACGCCAAGAGGCACACGGATAAAGGCACAACAGAAGTTCGAAAAGGCTTGTACATGGCGGGCAACGAAGGTTGAAAAAGGGAAATTATGAAGCACTAAGAATTCAAAAAATCACCACAACCGACTGTCCGAAGCCCAAGCCGTGCTGGGGCTTGACCGCCTGCTCAGGCCGCAGGTGCTGCCTTCTGCGCACAGGCTTGGCAAATGCAGGCCTTGCCTTTGGCGGCTTCAGGCAGGCTTTGCAGCAGCGCGGCGCTGAAGTGGATGCGGTTACACCAGCATGGCTCAGGCGAGGGCCCTGGCGGGCTTTCCATGGCGCAGCGGTTGGCCTGCCCACACAGCGGGCAAACACAAGGATCAACCGAAAAAGCGTTGCTCATGGGCAGAGGCGGCAGACGGCAGCTGGAACAGCAAAAATGCACATCACAGCGTGTTGCCTGAGCGATGCTGCGCCCAGCGCCAGAGCCGAACGGCCAACAGCACCAAAGGTGTGGTGTGCAAAAACAAATCAAAAATGTCGATCGGTCGACTCAGCGTGCCTTGCGACAACATGCGCCATTTTTCAATCAGGTGGGGCTCAGGGACCCACGGCGCGACAGCCAAGTACGCGGCGATCAGCGCCAGCCACATCAAAGGGAGTCGGTCGATCCAGCGCATGGTGTATCTCCAAACGAATGCGTCCATCAACAAGATATCGGGGCTGAAGCCAACGACCTACAAACAGACTGTAGGTCGGCGGCTTCAGCCCCGACGGGGTTTCCTCAAGGACTGAGAAAAAAGATCAGGCCGCTTTGACCTTCAAACGCCAAGCGTGCAGCAAGGGCTCGGTGTAACCGCTGGGCTGGGCCTTGCCTTTGAAGACCAGATCACAAGCGGCTTTGTAAGCGGGGGACTTGGCAAAGTTGCCGGCCATCTTCACGTAGGCGGCGTCGCCTGCGTTTTGGCCATCCACCACCGCAGCCATGCGTTCCATGGTTTGCTTGACCTGCTTTTCGGTCACCACGCCATGGTGCAACCAGTTGGCCATGTGCTGGCTGGAGATGCGCAACGTGGCGCGGTCTTCCATCAGGCCCACGCCGTTGATGTCGGGCACCTTGGAGCAGCCCACGCCTTGGTCAACCCAGCGCACCACGTAACCCAGGATGCCCTGGGCGTTGTTGTCGAGTTCCTTCTGCTTGTCTTCTTCAGACCAGTTGGCGGCGTCTTTGGCCACCACAGGGAACTGCAGCAAGGCATTGAGGGTGTCTTCGCGCAGTTGTTTCGGGTCTTGTTTGGCCACGGCCTTTTCCATCTGCTTTTGCAGAGCGGGCACATCCACCTGGTGGTAGTGCATGGCGTGCAGCGTGGCAGCGGTGGGGCTGGGCACCCAAGCGGTGTTGGCACCGGCCAGGGGGTGACCGATCTTGGCCTTGAGCATGTCGGCCATCAGGTCGGGCATGGCCCACATGCCTTTGCCGATCTGGGCACGGCCGCGCAGGCCGCAGGCCAGACCCACGTTGACGTTGTTCTTCTCATAAGCACCCAACCAGGTGCTGTTCTTGATGTCGCCCTTGCGCATGACGGGGCCGGCCAACATGCAGGTGTGCATTTCGTCGCCGGTGCGGTCCAGGAAGCCGGTGTTGATGAAGGCCACGCGGCTCTTGGCTGCGGCAATGCAGGCCTTGAGGTTGGCGCTGGTGCGGCGCTCTTCGTCCATGATGCCCAGCTTCACGGTGGAGGGCTTCATGCCCAGCACTTTTTCGACGCGACCAAACAGTTCGTCGGCAAACGCCACTTCGGCGGGGCCGTGCATCTTGGGCTTGACGATGTAGACGCTGCCGGTGCGGCTGTTGCGCAGGGGGTGCGAAGACTTTTTCTGCAAGTCAACCAGTGCACAGGTCACGGTGACCATGGCGTCCAGGATGCCTTCAGGGATCTCTTTCGTGCTGCCGTCGGCGGCTGTGTAGAGGATGGCGGGGTTGGTCATCAGGTGACCGACGTTGCGCACGAACATGAGAGAGCGGCCGTGCAGTTTGACGGTGCCTTTGCCGGTGGGCTTGGTGTACTCGCGGTCGCCGTTCATGGTACGGGTGAAAGTCTTGCCGCCCTTTTGCACTTCTTCACTCAGGGTGCCTTGCAAGATGCCCAGCCAGTTGGCATAGGCCAGCACTTTGTCGTCGGCATCCACAGCGGCCACCGAGTCTTCCAGGTCGAGGATGGTGGACAAGGCGCTTTCAGCGATCAGGTCGGACACGCCAGCCGGGTCGGTCTTGCCAATGGGGGTGGACTTGTTGATTTGCAGGTCCAAGTGGATGCCGTTGTGCACGAACAGCACAGACTCTGGGGCCTTGGCATCGCCGGTGTAGCCCACGAATTGCTTGGCATCGGCCAAGGTGGTGTTCTTGCCGTTGGCCAAGGTCACGACCAGTTTGCCGGCTTTGACGATGTAGCCCTGGCTACCGACGTGCGAGCCGGTCTTGAGTGGTGCGCAGCGGTCAAGCACATTGCGGCAGTAGTCGATGACTTTGGCGCCGCGCTTGGGGTTGTAGCCCGTGCCTTTTTCGCAACCATCGGCTTCACTGATGGCGTCGGTGCCATACAACGCGTCATACAAAGAACCCCAACGTGCGTTGGCGGCGTTCAGGGCGTAACGGGCGTTCAGGATCGGCACCACCAGTTGGGGGCCGGCCAGCTTGGCCAGTTCGGCGTCCACGTTGGCGGTGGTGGCTTGGGCGTTGCGGGGCTCGGGCACCAGGTAGCCGATCTGGCTCAGGTATTTGCGGTAGGCCTTCATGGCCTTGCCTGCGGGCACGGGGCCGGGGTTGGCGGTGTGCCACTGGTCCATGGCGGTCTGGATGCGGTCACGCTCGGCCAGCAAGGCGATGTTTTTGGGGGCCAGGTCGGCCACGATGCTGTCAAAGCCTTTCCAGAACTTGTCCTGATCCACGCCGGTGGCGGGCAAGAGGGTGTCATTGATGAAGCTCAGCAGGGGGTTGGCCACTTGCAGCTTGTGGATCGCGGTGCGTTTGGTCATGGGAACCTCGGATGTTGAAAAAAGGAATTCGGACACTCTGCCGGCCCCGCGCTTTCAGGCACGAGAAACTTTGCAGCATGGAAAGGACTTTATTCTAAGTTTCGATGCGGATAAAGACGGCAAAAATTCATTAACCCATGACTTTTTTGCACAGATACAAGGCAAATCAGCATAATTAGCCCATGGACAAGCTCAAAGCCTTCGACACCTTTGTCTCTGTGGCCACCAAAGGCAGCCTGACGGCCGCCGCGCGTGGCGAGGGCGTGGCCCCGGCCATCATTGGCCGCAGGCTCGACGCGCTCGAGGAACACTTGGGCGTGAAACTGCTGGTGCGCACCACGCGGCGCATCACCCTCACCCACGAAGGCAGTGCATTCCTGGAAGATTGTCAGCGCTTGCTCTCGGATGTGGCCAATGCCGAGGCCAGCGTCTCGGCTGGCGGCGTCAAGGCCAGCGGGCATTTGCGCATCACGGCACCTGCCGGTTTTGGTCGCCGCCATGTGGCCCCGCTGGTACCCAAGTTCCGCGCCCAACATCCCGACGTGACCATCTCGCTGAACCTGTCCGACCGCGTGGTGGACCTGGCAGGAGAAGGTTTTGATTGCGCGGTGCGCGTGGGGGACTTGCCCGATTCGTCGCTGGTCAGCGTGCGCATGGCCGACAACCGCCGCCTGTGTGTGGCCACACCCGCCTATCTGGCCCGGCGCGGTGTGCCGCAGCAGCCGGCCGATTTGCTGCACCACGATTGCCTGACCTTGTCGAGCGACGCCTCGCAAACCCGGGGCTGGGCCTTTCGCACGCCGGACAGTCCGCATGAGGTGATGCACCTGCGCCCGGGTGGTCCGCTGGACTGCTCGGATGGTCAGGTGCTGCACGACTGGTGCCTGGCCGGTTATGGCATTGCCTGGCGCAGCACCTGGGAGGTCGAAGCAGAAATCCAGGCCGGACAATTGGTGGCCGTGCTGGAGGACTATGCCGCACCGCCCAATGGCATTTATGTGGTGTTTCCGCAGCGCAAGCATTTGCCTTTGCGCGTGCGCCTGTGGATCGATCACCTCAAGCTGCACTACAACAACGCCGAGTTCTGGCAAGGCGTGGGGCTTGAGCCCATGAAAAAAGCCTGACAGGCGTCAGGCTTTGGGGTCACCGGGCCGTGGGCCCGGCGGGAGCCATCATTTGGCTTTGAGGCATTCCGACATGAACATTTTGCGTTCATCGCCTTTTTTGCCACTCTCTTTGGCTTCAGCATTGCAAGTTTTCATCTTGTTTTGCTGGGTTTCCTTTTTGTTGGCGCTCAAGCACTCTTTCATGAACATTTTGCGTTCGTCGCCTTTTTTGCCATCGGCCTCTTTGTTGCACATGGCCATTTTGCTTTGCTGAGGGGTTTTATCGGCGGGGGCCGGATCGGCGGCATGAGCCCAGCCCGAAGCCAGTGTCAAACCCAAAGCGAGGATGGATAAACCGTGACGCATAAGAAACTCCCTGATGAATTGAAATGGATGCTGGCGCAAGTTGAACCCCGCCAGCCCTGGCATTAGGGCACCAAGCACCTCACTTTGTCCATCAAACCCTTGTAATGAACTGTAAATAGACACACACAAGCGCCCGCCCGAGGTGGGACACGGCTGCGCCCCGTAAAATCCCCCCCATGCTTTCTGCCAAACAACATTTGCTGGCCGCCTTGTCGGCTGAACTCGAAAAACTGCACCCCGGTGCAGGCAGCCGTGCGGCCTTCGAATCCCCCAAAGTGGCGGCCCATGGCGACCTGGCTTGCACAGCCGCCATGCAGCTGGCCAAAGCCCTCAAACAAAACCCCCGCCAATTGGGCGAAACATTGCGTGCTGCTTTGCTCGCCACCCCCGCTTTTGAGCGTTGGGTCGACGCCATCGAGCTGGCGGGCCCGGGCTTCATCAACATCCGCCTGAAAGACGCGGCCAAGCAAGCCATCGTGCATGAAGTGCTGCAAGCGGCCGAATGCTTTGGCGACCAGCCGGCCCAAGCCCACAAAGTGCTGGTCGAGTTCGTCTCGGCCAACCCCACCGGCCCGCTGCACGTGGGCCATGGCCGACAGGCCGCCTTGGGTGACGCCATCTGCAATTTGCTGGCCACGCAAGGCGAGCAGGTGTACCGTGAGTTCTATTACAACGACGCGGGCGTGCAGATCGGCACCTTGGCCAACTCCACCCAGCTGCGCGCCAAAGGCTTCAAGCCGGGCGACGCCGAGTGGCCCGAGGCCGCCTACAACGGCGACTACATCCAGGACATCGCCAACGACTTTTTGGCGAAGAAAACCGTCAAGTCCGACGACCGCGAGTTCACCGCCAGCGGCGATGTGAACGACCTGGACGGCATGCGCCAGTTCGCCGTGGCCTATTTGCGCCGCGAGCAGGACCTGGACCTCAAAGCCTTCGAGGTCAAGTTCGACAACTACTACCTGGAGTCGAGCCTCTACACCAGCGGCAAGGTCGATGCGGCCGTGCAAAAACTCAAGGACGCGGGCAAGACCTACGAACAAGACGGCGCGCTGTGGCTCAAATCCACCGACTACGGCGACGACAAAGACCGCGTCATGCGCAAGGGCGACGGCACCTACACCTACTTTGTGCCCGATGTGGCGTACCACATCACCAAGTGGGAGCGCGGCTTTTCGCGCGTGGTGAACATCCAGGGCACCGACCACCACGGCACCATCGCCCGTGTGCGCGCTGGCCTGCAAGCAGCCAACGTGGGCATCCCTGAAGGCTACCCTGACTACGTGCTGCACACCATGGTGCGCGTGATGCGTGGCGGTGAAGAGGTCAAAATCTCCAAGCGCGCCGGCAGCTACGTCACGTTGCGCGACCTGATCGAGTGGACCAGCAAAGACGCGGTGCGTTTCTTTTTGCTCTCACGCAAACCGGACACCGAATACATCTTCGACATCGACCTGGCGCTGGCGCAAAACAACGACAACCCGGTGTATTACGTGCAGTACGCCCATGCCCGCATCTGCTCGGTGCTGGCTGCATGGGGTGGCGACAAAGCCAGCTTGACTCATGCCGATTTGAGCGCCCTGCAAAGCCCACAGGCCCACGCGCTGATGCTGGCCCTGGCCAAGTACCCCGAGATGCTGACGTCAGCAGCCAAAGACTTTGCGCCGCACGACTTGACCTTCTATCTGCGCGATCTGGCATCGCTGTACCACAGCTACTACGATGCCGAGCGCATTTTGGTGGACGACGAAGCCGTGAAAAAAGCCCGCTTGGCGCTGATCGCGGCCACGGCCCAGGTCATCCAAAACGGCCTCAAAGTCCTGGGCGTGTCTGCGCCCGCCAAGATGTAATCCCATGATGAACAACTCTCAACGCGGCGGCACCTTTCTGGGCTTCATCATGGGCCTGGTGCTGGGCCTGGGCCTGTCCCTGGCGGTAGCCATTTATGTGACCAAGGTGCCCACGCCTTTTTCCAACAAGAACCAACCCCGCTCATCGGAACAGGACAGCGCGGAGACCCAGAAAAACAAGGACTGGAATCCCAACACGGTGCTGCAGCCCAAAGCGCCCGCCGAGACCCCGCCAGCCCCACCCGTGTCAACCACAGCGCCTGCCGCACCGACCGTGAATGCAGAAACTGCGCGCAAGCCTGCGGACAAAGCTCCAGCGGAGGCCCCCAAGGCCGAAGCCCGACCAGCGGTCACCGCCGACCCCTTGGGTGATCTGGCCAAAGCCAAGTCTGGCTTGTCCACCCCCGCCACCAGCAGCGTGACGGCCGATCCCTTTGACTACGTGATCCAGGTCGGCGCTTACCGCAGCCTGGCCGAAGCCGATGCCCAAAAAGCCAAGCTGGCTTTGATGGGCATGGATGCCAAGGTGTCTGAGCGGGATCAAGGCGGACGCACGGTGTACCGCGTACGCTTGGGCCCTTATGACGACAAAGCCGCTGCCGAAAAAGTGCGCGCCCGCCTGGAAAGCAACAGCATCGAGAACACCCTGGTGCGGGTCCAACGCTGAACGCCAATTTCATTTTTGAACCGAACTTGGGAATCCACATGAAACGTCGCCTTTTTTCTTCTGCTTTGCTGGCCACGTCCGCGTGGCTGGGCCAATCTGCCGCCTGGGCACAAGCCCTGTTCAAACCCGGCAAAGACTATCTGCCGCTGGACCGACCCGTGGCCACCGAAGCGGGCAACGGCAAGGTCGAGCTGATCGAGTTCTTTTGGTACAGCTGCCCGCACTGCAATGCGTTTGAACCCACGTTTGCCCAATGGATCAAGACGGCCCCCAAAGACGTGGTGGTGCGCCGCATTCCAGTGGCCTTCCGTGACGACTTCGCCCCCCAGCAACGGCTGTTCTTCGCGCTCGAAGCCATGAACTTGCTCGACAGCTTGCACGCCAAGGTGTTTGCCGCCATCCATGTGGACAAGCAGCCCCTCAACACCGAAGCGGCCATCGTCGAGTGGGTCGGCAAACAAGGCGTGGACAAAGCCAAGTTCAGCGAAACCTACAAATCGTTTGGCGTGGCCAGCAAACTCAAACGTGCCGTACAACTGCAAAACGATTACCACGTGGAGGGCGTGCCTTCGTTTGGGATTGCCGGCCGTTTCTACACCGATGGATCGATCGCTGGCAGCATGGAACGCGCGGTCAAAGTGGCCGAATCCCTGATCGCCCAAAGCCGAACACGCGCCTGACACGGCCAAGACGCACCCCGATGGTGCAAAAGCCCGCACGGAAGCCTTCCGCGCGGGCTTTTTTTCTGGGTACATGGTCTGACTCGGCGGTTCTGACGACGCTTGCGCCTACAATCAAAAAGCACCTGACAGCAAGATTCATGCCCCCCACAAACATCCTCCGCCTGATCGCTTTCGCGGCCCTGAACCTGGGTCTGTCGAATGTGCCTGCGCACGCCGAAAAAGCCGACAAGGACAAGCCCATGAACATCGAGGCGGACAACATGCGCCACGATGAAAACAAGAAGCTGACCCAATTCAACGGCAAAGTCGTCGCACTCAAGGGCACGCTGGTCATGCGAGCCGACCGGATGGAGGTTCAGGAAGACGGCAAGGGTCAGCAGATCGCCACCTTTTGGGCAGCCCCCAAAGAGCGCATCTTCTTTCGCCAAAAGCGCGATGGCGTGGACGAATACACCGAGGGCGAAGCCGAAATCGCCATCTACGACAAACAGGCGGACCAGGTCACCCTGATCCAACGGGCCGAAGCGCGCATCTTGCGCGGCACCGAAGTGGCCAACCGTGTGACGGGCGACAAGATCGTTTTCAACAACACCACCGAAGTGATGACGGTAGACGGTCAACCCAAAGGTCAAGCCGCCAGCGGCCGCGGTGAGCGCGTGCGCGCTGTGCTGACCCCCAACAAAGACACCCCGAACACCGCCCCCAGTGCAACGCCGGTGCTGCGCAGCAGCCCCACCTTGGGCGAAAGCAAAAAACCATGAGCGACATCCCCACCAGCCGCCTGGAAGCGCGGCACCTGAAA
>Ga0213922_1000730_pt1 | contig 14152 bp, 14 predicted proteins | sample McNCre2917MG_FD_165060 | JGI IMG/M metagenome (GOLD analysis project Ga0213922, IMG submission 165060) | Freshwater microbial communities from McNutts Creek, Athens, Georgia, United States - 29-17 MG | ecosystem: Environmental > Aquatic > Freshwater > Creek | place: USA: Georgia | collected... | reverse complement strand
TATTAACGATTGGCGTCTCCGACCCAAGGATGCCGTCCCAAACCTTCAGGACGTGACTCCAACAAACTCACGCTTCCCATATGGCCAGCCCGTGTATGATCTATATAACCGCGAGTACGTGACAAACAAGCAAAACAACCTGTCCCCCCTTGAAACACCCATGAACATCGGTCCCGGTCTCGGCGTTGGCCCGAACGTTCTTGCAGCCGGAGGGTTCCACGACTACTTCCGTGCTTTGCCTACAAACATCAACGAGGAGCGCCTCACGACGCTCGAGGGTCGGGCCGGCCCACGCAATCCTTTCGTCAAGAACGGAGGCGCTGCATATATCGGTGATATTACGCACCAGGCAGCTGCTTCAAAGACGGCGTTCCGCGATCCAGGAGCATATGGCGGTGGCGGTGCCCAGAGCGCCTTGGTTGCTCCAGAAGGTCGCCCGAACTTCCTTAAGACGAAAAAGCCAACGATTCGGTCCGAAACTGGTCTGCGCACAGACACACTCTCAGACGGTCCTCCACAGTACAACATCGCTCAGCCGTATGCAGCTGGTAAGACTTGCTACACGGACACGGACTTGACTCGATCTTCCGGCTACCGTACAAAGCCAGATCGCGCTGGAAACGCCGCTCGTATGAACGTTCGCAACGACCCAGTCAATCAGGTGGGCGCAGCGACTCATCTTCGCATCGAGTCGGAGCCCGTTCCAGTCGGCCCCATGGGCATTACTGGCTCGAACCAGGGCCGTGGCGTTCTTCCTCCAGAGTTTGATGATCCGCTCAACGAATTCAAGTCGAATCCGAATCCTCGAGCCTCCCCGGGTTTCCTGGACATTGCTATCCAGCAGCTCGAGAAGAACCCTCTGGCGTACTCTTTGGCCGACCCGAAAAAGGCTGACCCAGCCATGGGCACTTCGCCTTTTAACACGGTTTCTGTGAATTAGGACACGGCAAAAAAATATGAGCTAGTACTAAATGTCGGGAGGTGTTGTCCAACTCGTCGCCGTCGGCCCTCAGGACGCTTGGCTGACCGGCAAGCCCGAGGTTTCTTTTTACCGGTCCAACTACAAGCGCTACACGCACTACGCCAACTCCGTGGAGCGTCAGGTGATTCAGGGCCAGCCCATCGCTGGCGGTATCTCCACGATCCGTTTCGAGAAGAAGGGTGATCTGTTGAGCTACGTGTACCTGAACATCCGTGACAGCAACGGCGCGAGCCTTGTGAACCCAGACTGGACTCGTATCATCGATAAGGTCGAGCTCCTGATTGGTGGTCAGATTGTGGATACTCAGGATATCGAGTACATGACTGACATTGAGCCCATTGTCGGTGCTCAGACCTTCTCCCAGCGGTACCTGAATCTGAATAGCACCACCTTCAATAACCAGAAGAACTCGTTCCTGCCCCTGAAGTTCTTCTTCTGCAAGGACTGGTCCGTGTGCCTGCCCCTGATCGGTCTCCAGTTCCACGACGTGGAGGTCCGCATCACCTGGTCTCCATACCTGAGCCAGACCATCACCATCGGCAGCACGACCACACCTGTTCTGACTGCACAGCCCCAGGCAACTGCCAACCTGACTTCCGATGTGGTTCTGTCCTCCAACTTGGCGAACGTTCTGATTGGTCAGACGACCGGTCCTCTGTTCCCAGGTATGATGGTGGTTGCCGCCTCGAGCAATCTGCAGACCAACGTGGCTGTGATCCAGTCCTTCTCGAACGCCTTCACTCCAGTGTCTGGTCAGGGCTACTTCTCTAACGTGGTTGTGGCTTTCGCCAACACCGCCGCAAGCAACATCTCGGCTCAGTTTGGTCTGGGCCAGACGGCGAACCTGTACGCCCCAGTGGCCTCGACCCAGATCCCTCTGGCGGTTGCCGCAGGTACGGGTGCAACTACGAGCACGACCCTGACCATCGGCCAGGTCGTGAGCCCCCAGACTCTGGGCGGTATCCAGATCGGCCAGTACGTGGCGGGTCTGCCTTTCACGGGCCCAGTCTACGTGTCGAACGTGGTGAGTGCTACGAGCATCACTGTGAGCTACCCATCGCAGACCACCGCCCCCATCGCCGCAGGTCTGACCATCTCCTTCTTCACTGGCACGGCCGTTACGAGCACGACGTACGCGTCTCTTCAGTACCAGGCCTGGTCGAACTTCGTGTATCTGGACCAGTCTGAGCGCGACCACTTTGCCAAGGCTCCCCAGTACGACATGCTCATTACCCAGGTGCAGCGCGTGGTCCTCGGCAACAACCCCGTTCAGGAGTTGGCCCTGGCTCAGCCCGTCAAGTTCCTGGCCTTCCCCTGTGTCAATTACGCCCAGATCTACGCCAACGGCGTGGGCTCGGCGACCGCTGCCAACTACCAGCTCAAGACCCAGGTGAACGGTGTGGATGTGGGCGACTCTCGGTCCCTGATCCACTTTGTGGATGTGCCTCAGTACTACAACACGCCCTACGGCTACGTGCATAACAACAGCGTGGCCAACGTGGCGATCATCAGCTACTGTCTGGATACGTCCAAGCTCCAGCCCACGGGTACCCTGAACTTTAGCCGTCTGGACACGTTCCGCATCGTCGTGCCTCCGACCCTACCCAACGGCGTTCTGGGTCTGTACAACACGAACATCACGAGCGCGTACCCGACCCCGTACCTGTATGCAGTCAATTACAACATTCTGCGTATCCAGAACGGTCTCGGCTCGGTTCTCTACGCCAACTAAGCGCTGGATAAAACCTGGAAGAAAATTAGAAAATGCACTGGATCTTTTTGGCAATTATCGTGTGTTTCGTGTTTTTAGCATCGTATAATCCACGTACGGGAAATCTCACTAAATTTTTTGCCTCAGAAACATCAGTAGAAGATCATGGAAGATCTTCGAGACCAGCCACTCAGAGAACGACACAAAGCGATAGCGATACCGATGAGTAAAGTGAATGACATGCAACACTTTTTGATCGTCCATGATCGGCGATACAGAGAGTGGACGTTTGTCACCGGCGGGTGTCGCCGACGCGAGGTCTATAATCCACTTCGGTGTGCGATTCGGGAACTCGAAGAAGAAACACGCGGGCTCATAAACTTAAAAAGGGGGTCTTACTCCTATTTTAAGTTTACTACGAATACACCGGAACCACGAGACGTGGAAGATGGGGTCGATGTGCTGAATCATTATCACGTCTATGTATTCAATTTGCCCATGACTTCGACCGAACACCGTCATATTATCAAGCGGTTCATTGAAGAGAAGAAGAAGATGGAAGGAGCCGAAGTTCCTTTTCGTAAGAATTACGATGAAAATGACGAGTGTCGGTTTGAGACGCTTGATAGCATCTCAAAGTGTCCGAACTTGTGGCCTATGATTCGTCAGCACGTGTTGGGCAACCCCGAGTTTACTCAGGCGATTGAGACGACACATTGGACGCCTTTCAACCTACGCGAATGAGAGTCCAGGGTTCAGTAGGAACCACTGTGTTCCAAACTCGTTTTTAATTTCGTTCTAAAATTCAGATGACTCGCTCAAAGACCGAGTTGGCCATCATCCTTGTCAAGCTTCGAGGGGACGTCACAGACCCGAAGAAGATTGAGAAGGAGGCTGCAAAATTAGCAAGTGAAATGTCATTGATGAAATTGTGTTATGAAATTCAAAAGGTGGAGGAAGAGCGGGAAGCGTCAGCTTCCGCTCCCTCGACCCCGGCGACGGAGGAGCAGACTGTGAAGGCGGAGCCAGAGGCCGAGACCCCAGTGACAGAGGAACCACCGGCCGAGCCCCCAGTTGAGCTTACGAAGAAGGAAGAGGCGATTGTCGAGGAACTCAAGGCACCTGTAAAGGCAACACCAAACCAAAAACACAAACACATTTTGTCTTGGCTTTTGGACTCGAGTAGTGACGATGAAGCTTAGAGACGAAAAGGAGCGGCTTAGAGGCACGAGTGCCTCCAAGACTAAGAATGTCCATAGAACGTTGGCGAGTCCCACATGGACCGGGAACCCACGTCCTCATGGACGGTGGGATTTTGTACGTACCCCCGGAAGAAACCCAGGAGTTCTACCGAGAGTACATAGATGCAGTCAATTTAGGAACAAAATTGTATGTCGTCGAGCAAAAGACGGAAAGTTTCAAGTTTTTCGTAGACTTGGACTATAAGGCTCCCGAGCAGTTGTCAGAGGAAGACCTTCTTCAATTTTGTTCTATAATTCACAAGGCTCTTGAGACCTCTTCACAATGTGTCATTGCCAGAGCCCGACCAAGACCTGTTGGGGAAGGTCTTATCAAGTCGGGTGTTCATGTTCACTGGCCGAACCTCACAGTGTCTCGAACCCAGGCCATGAATTTAAGAACAAAAATAGTGACCAGTTTGACGGCCGATCTCCCGTTTGATTGGGACAAGGTCATAGACGCCTCGGTTTATGGAGGGTCTGGACTTCGGATGTTATGGTCCCATAAGAAACCTACAGGCGACCCATACGTCCCGTGGCGGTCTTTGGATGGCCGCGAGTTTTCCAAGGTGCCTGACGTGGATACACTGGCCTTGTTTGCCGTCAGAACAGATGAGGAGGCGCGTCAGTCAGAGGTTTTGGGAGATACAGGCCCACTCGAAGACTTTGTTCAAAAGTACATGGAGGGACAACATCGTGCTCATATCAAGAAGGTCCAGCGTGGCGAACACAATGGGTGGTATGCTCAGACCGACTCTAAATTTTGTGAAAGAATTCGGAAGGAACACAAGTCAAACCACATTTGGTTTCAGATATGTTCAAGACGCATTTCTCAGAGGTGCTTCGACGAGGAATGTGCCGAGTTCAAAGGGACTGAACATATTCTTCCGCCATCTATAGTAGAGAAGCTTGAAGATGTTGCTATTGTGGGTAGTCCTGCTTCTAGTTTTCTTATGGATATTTTTCCCGATGGGCCCTCAGTCCCGGTTCAAAAAGTACGAAAAGATGGTCCATCCATACTCGGGTCTGGATCCAACAAGTTGGCAAAGGTTTCTGGACAATCTCCACGCGTTTGTGCAATTGGCTTCGACACGGGTCGATGATGCCTCTGATGCTCTGTATGCCGCGACAGAGAACATCAAGGATCTGGGCCTCGGACTCCGGCGAGCCGACGATGCAGAGATTCAGGAAAAGTTGGGTGAAATTGCATTTCAGTTGGGGTATGAAGGCGAACTTATTTTGAACCAAAATGCAAATGATCAAGGACTTTACTTCTTCCCACGTTACTTAAACGAATCGCTCATGGAATATCCAGAATATGTCGACACGCGCGACCCGGGACCGGTCAAGAGCCACGGGCAATGAGGTCAAGTCCGAAGGACTTGGAGTCGCGACAGCCGCCCCCGACCTACACACCCTCGCCGAAGCTGCCGCTACCGTTGAGTCCGAGGCTCCCATCACACGGACGCGTTACGGACGCGTTTCCAAGCCCCCCGTACGTTACGAGCCTGTTGAGCAGGTCGAGGACGACTACGCCCCCGAGGACTACGACACGGAGGATCCAGATGATTCCTCAGAGGACATCGAGACGGAGAGCGATGAGGAGGATGACGAATCTGATGCTGATGAGGATGGAAATCTAGATGGATTTGTTGTGCCAGATAAAAGTGAGAGTAGTGATTCGGACAGTGATGGAGAACCTCCCGTTCCTGTCGCAAAGCGCCGAGCCGTCGTCAAGAAGCGCCCCGCTTCAGGCCGAGCCTGAACCTCGTCGGGCTTGGACTCCTCAGCAGGATTTTGACGAGCCTCCACAGAGACGTTTTGTTCCCGCGTTCGATCCACCGCGTCAACAGAACGTCTTTGATTCGCTCAAAGACAATCAAATTGCTCTTATTTTGATTGGTATTGTTATTGGCGTTCTTATCATGAATATGCGGCCCATCATTGTGAACCCTATGAAGTAAAAGGATACAAAGGTGCGTTTTTCACGTAATCATCGTTTCCAATAAAATCACCTATGGGACCTGTACGGTTCTCATACACATTCTCCTGTAATATCCCTGTCCAGGGATTTACACGAGTTTGATCGGCTGGTTCCATTTGACGAAAAACATCGTATTGTGAAGGAGACTCTTCAGATGGTGGAGGGTGTGATATCACTGAAGCTCCGACCCGGGCAACAGCTATATAAAGAACGAAAGCAACGGCGAGGACAGAAGCGATCGGTGCTACGTACCCTCGTCGTAAAAGGTACAAACTTGTAAATATAGTCATAGCTCCAGCAGTTGCCACGAGGACAAATTGCCACGTGGGAAGTGCTGAGAAGAACCTTGTAAGGTTCGATTCGTCCATCTGTTATATGGTAAGGTTTTTTACGCTGCTGGCTGGTCTGGAACCTCGTCGTCCGGAGTCTGTGAAGCAGACTCCGCCGCAGACTCGCCCCCCTCGTCCCCCTCGGTGATGCTCTCAATCTGAACGGCGGGCAACTTGCGCTCCTCAATAATCTTGTTTACGCGCTCATCCGCCATGGCCACAAGCTCAGCGACCGTCTTCTCAGGGAACTCCTTACGCAGCTCCTCCACAATCTCCGCAGGGTGAGGAATTGGGGGAACGTCTGGCTTGGTGTAAAACTTGGAGTTCTCGTCAGACGGATCAATGTATGGGTACGGGCCATCTTGGGGCTTGGCGATCATATCACGCTTACGCTTCTCGAACATGGATGCAGCAGCCGCCTGGTTCTGGCGGTACTTGGTCATAATCTCCTCAAGCTTCTCGTTCTGGTAGTGCACGTCCTCAATCTGCTCGCGGTCTGGAGGGACCAGCAGCCACTTGTACATATCCACGACGTAGATGTCCACCAAAGCATCCTCCTTCTGGAGACGCTTGGCGTGGCTTGCCGCCTCGTCACGAGACGCGAAGCACCCGCGAATCTTGAGACCCAGCTTCTCGTTCTTCTGAGGCAGGTCGGGGCCGACAAACGAAATGCATGCAAACAGCTGACCAGGAACCGTCAAGTAGTCTTGCTCAAGAGTACCCATTTAAAAGGAACAAGTGCTTATTTTTTAAGTTGGAAAACGCAATACAAATGGATATGCTCAGAAAGTCTCACAACGATGCGAAACGACAGCTGATTCAACGTTGGGTCCTTCCTGGGGCCAAGGTTCTTGATTGTGGGTGTGGCCGTGGCGGTGATTGGCACAAGTGGAAGGCGGCTCGGGTCCACGTCTTTGCCATAGACCCAGACGAGGAGTCTTTGCGTGAAGCTGAGCAGCGTGCTCATGACATGCAATTTGGTGTATGGTTCCTCGGACAAGGGAGCATTATTCAGGCAGCCTTTGCCGGTCCGTTCGATGTCATCTGTTACAACTTTTCACTTCATTACATCTGTGAAGACCCCGTGACGTACCGAACGTCCATCAAGGCGATCGTGTGTGCCCTGAACCCCGACGGACTCCTCATAGGAGTCGTTCCTGAAAAGGCGCGTGCCGAGGCACTCGCCAACCAGTACGGTCAGTTCAGAGACAGGCTTGGAAACGAGTTTGCTTTTCTCCAGGGAGGACGACGTTTGAACGTCCGTCTGGTCGATGGGCCGTTCTATGCAGATGGAGGACGCGACGAGCCTGTTTTGGACGCTACAGTTCTAGTCCATGACCTCAAGGCTCTTGGGCTCGAACTCCTCATGTGGGAGCCAATGCTTCTCGAGCCAACCGGTCTCATCTCGGATTTGTATTCAAAATTTGTCTTTCGTAAGAGTAGGTAAGATGATTTGGTCGATCATCGCGAGTATTTTGTTCGTGGTGTTACTTTTGTTATTTCGGTATCACCAGGAACCTCCTATGTTGACTGAACTTAAACAACGATACTGGGCTACTCTCGATATGTTACGTCAGACGGGTGATCCGATGTGGAAAGGGGTCCTCCGGCCTTCGATCCTTACAGGGATGCATGGATGGGACAAGTCCAAGGGTCCTATAGGTTCAAACGTCAACAAAGGATACGAGATTTACATCTGTCTGGATGGAGACGATGTAAATTCGGCAATGTACGTACTCATTCACGAGCTGGCACACATGTCAGTTCCGGAGTACGATCATACGACGCATTTTTGGACAAATTTCGAAAAACTCAAATCTTTGTGCGTTGCAAAGGGCCTGTACACGTTGGACGGAGAACGCAAGTACTGTGGGGACGTGGTGAAAGATGGGGCGAGTTCCGAAGGAACTCCCCGCTTTTGACTCCCCTTCGGGGGATCACAGCCCGGGCGCTACGCGCCCGCCCTGGCCTTTTAGGCCCGCTCAATCACGTACTTCTTGATAATGTAAAACACGAGAGCAGCCACGAGGGCTGTGACAGCCAAGCCTGTGAGCGACACGTCACCAGACTCGCCCACAAACTTGGGAACCATGGTACGAAGCCGGGACTGGACGGGCTTGGAAAAGGCGATGACAGAGGCAACACCCGCCAGAGCCGCCTGGAACTGCTCGTCCGTGAGACCGAACGGGTTTCCTCCCGACGCGCCCTTTTTGCGCTCCTGAGGCTCCTCCGCCGCTGGCCGCCGCTGGACTGCGGCCGACGGACCCATCATCGTCGGGGGACCCATAATCTCATTTTGCATCACCTCCTCGATCGGAGTGGAAAAGTCGGCCATTTGAGATTCATCAACGTTTTTTTCTGGCTGAAAATTCTTCAATAGACCAGTAGGAACCGACTTTTGAGACGCTTGAGGATCGCGGACCAGGGCGTTCCGAGCAATCTCTTCATTCAAGGGAACTTCCTGTTCTACGGGAATTTCACTTATGAGAGTACTCGCATCCGGGTCATAAGTCATCATTTCTGAATTTTAAAAGGAAAATACGAAAGAGCTTCAAGCGCGCTTTACGACATTCACTGATCCACCTTTTCGTTTGACCTGAGGTTCAGGCTGGGCTGGTCTCTGTGCGGCCCGTGGGTTATAATGCCTCTGATGGTACTGCCAAAACGCAGGAGATCCAACCCGGAAGTTTCGTCTGATAGGTGCTTTGTACCAAAAGACGCAATCTGTAATGCGGTTCGACTTGGACGTGTTATCAAGGACGAGACACTCGTAGTTCTCAGTACACGCGTCCATGACTTGGCAAAACTGGTCAAAGTTTGGAAAGACTCCGAAAAACGCCCTGTATAAGTTCTCACGGTTCTGTCGGACATTGTCGCGAAGCGCAAACACGTAATCCACGTTGGTTCGAATCATGGGGGTCATGTCCATACAGTATTGGGTCGTCATCATAAAGAAGATCTTCCAGTGGCGTCCGTTCATGAAAAGTTGGCGGATCGCCGTGTCCTTCATAAAGGCCCGGTCATACATACAATCGTCCATAAGGACAAAGACGGGTGAGCACTTTCCTATGGCCAAGAGCTTCTTTTGACGCTCTATGATTTTCTCAAGGGCATCTCGGTTATAATCACCAAACACGAATAGGTCCGGAATAAACTGTTTATAGTACCCATTTCCCTCTTCAGTTCCTGACATGGCGATACCGGCTGGCAAGTGCTTTTTGTGCCACAAAATGTCTGTAACCAGGGTTGATTTTCCCGTTCCACGCTTCCCTATAAAAACACACACCTTGTCATCGGCCATTTTGGACGGATCAAACTTTCGGAGTTGCAAAGACATCCTCCTTCCTACAATTTTGAAATAAAATTGAAGTTGGCCTGGAGCGCGATACCCCCGACTGGAAAGAAATATTACTCTCTACTAGGATGTCCGCAGGATACATACAGCTTGTAGCACTTGGACAACAAGACGCGTATCTCTCCGGGGAACCACAGGTGACGTATTTTTCGGGAGTGTACAAGCGACATACGCCTTTTGTTCTTGAGGCCTACGATATTCCATTTAATGACCAGTACATAACCTACGGAGGAACAAGTATCTGTCACATTCCTCCGAAAGGGGATCTTATACGAGGTCTTACACTCAAAATGACACTTCCAGCTCTGTATAATCCCGGAAATGACTGGGTGTGGCCACTTACGGCAAGTCCGTTAAACGTTCCTAAACTTTGGTTCGGTCTTACGAACGGAACTATAAACCAAGTCCAAGGTTCATTTAACGTGCCGTACTATTCGACAAATGGATACTCTTCATGGGCATCCTCGTTTTTTCCAACGTACGGAACGTATAATGCCAACACAAATTACTTCAACTTTACATATTCTACAGGTTCCGTTAAACTTGCCAATGTCATTGTTCAATCGACGTCCACATCAAATAACGCAGCATCTCCTATTTTCTGGGGTTTAGATCCTTTAGGATACTCTTATACAGATGCGTATGGAAACCTCGTATATACCGCAACATCAAACACTGTGACCCCAACATATACACTTCAACAGGCTGGCTGGGTTCAAACATCTGGTACGGTCGTCAACACTTTGGCTGGCCTATACGTATCTCTTGTTCAGTCGTATCCACCTGGAAACAACCTGAATTACCTCAATTTAAATTACACTGATCAAAATGTTTCGTATTTTTATAACAACGATTCAGTCGGAGATTACAGTATTTCGCCAGGTGGTTGTATCGTTTTTAACGTTCCCGGGTACTACCTTGTGCGTGCAGGTTTCAACATTGATGTCGGTTCAGTCCAGTCTCTGAGTTACGCCGTCCTTTCTTCAGATTATTCGGGGGTTGTACCTTCGTCGTTTGCGTACACTTCGAACTGCACTGTTTCTCCAAGTCCGTCATCACCTCTTGTCATTCCCATTAACGTTACGGTGGCGGGGCAATACTATGCCTTTTTCACAAGCACGACGGGTACGGGCAACTTTCTTCCAGGGACGTACATATCCGTAAGTCCTACAAATGACTTTTATCAATTTTCAAGTGACATTATCGTGACATCAGGTTCTAAGGTTCCTTTGTACGGGAACACGAATCCTCAAAATTTCACTGTGAGTCTAAGCCCAGGTTCGAACATAAACTTTTCCGTCAATGGTGAATACCTCGTGACGGGTCTTTTGAGCGTCTCGAACGCCGTCACGAGCAATACGACTGAAGTGTATGTATCAAATGTAACATTTGGAAACGCAACGAGTTCATACACGTATGATCTGTCCCAGCAAGGACGAAACCCTACATATGCGTTTTCTATACCGGTCGTTGCAAGTAACACGGCAAATTATTGGGTCAATGTCTCGACCCAAAGCGCCTCTGCAAATTTGTTGGCAAATTCATTCTTTGCCGTGACTCAGATTGGTGTTCAGAACGACACAACCCCAAGTGTTGTCCTGCCATATAACGGAACGCTTCTCCAGACGACATCAAACACGCTTACATCTCCATTAAATCTCAAAACAAATTTTTCTTCAAATGGAAACTCCACAGCGTGGGTCACGGTCAATGCAAATGGAAACATCGTGTTCCAAAACGTCTCGTCTTACATGCTCACCGGGGTATTTTACACTACAAATACAGTGACAAATGTCATCATTACAAACTCGCATTCTAATTTTTTGACGTATTATAACCCAACGCTCGGGTTCAGTAGTTCGCCTCCATATACCATATCAGTTCCTTTTCATATTTCTGATAATACGGCATCATACGGGATAACTCTCCAGACATCTACGGGCATAGCAAACGTACTTCCGGGGACGTACCTTGCCGTCTATCCCATTGCCTCGAACATCTTTTCTGGAAATTTTGGACAGATTTACAACTACTATGACAGTGTGGGAACGCTGGCCATCGTGAATGCAGATCTCAAAATCGGTGGTCAGACTGTTCAAAGACTTACGGGAGAGTACATCGAGGTGTGGAACGAGTTGAACGTCCCATATGAAAACCAGCCGGGTCTTCAGCTTTTGACGGGAAAATACGACACGCAGACGAGTGTAGGACCTCCGGGCCGTACATACTACGTGAACCTTCCATACTACTTTTACGGAAACCCCGAGCTTTCTTTGCCCATCACGGCTCTTGGGAGACAAGATGTGGAGGTTTGGGTCACGTTCAACAACTTTTCCAACTTGACTTCCGTATCAATCACGAACCCTACACTTACAGCGACAATCATCACAGAGTACGTCTACTTATCTAACCCTGAAATTGACTGGTTCCAGAGTCATAGACTTGATTACGTAATAACACAGTGTCAATACGATCAGTTTGTTCTTGGACAAAATTTTCAATCTGCGGTTTTTGATCTAAAATTCAAGAATCCGATCAAGGAACTCTTTTTCCTCATTCACCCGGACTCCAATTTACCTTACAATTACACGACACCTGGCGGAGGAACTGACGCTTTGACATTTGGTCTGACGTTCAATGGGGAAGACGCGTTTTTGACATCGACTATAAACACGTTGTATGTCGGTGCTATTGAACCATTTACGACGCATACAAACTTTTTCTCGAAACCGACAATGATAACTGCTCAACAACCAAATCAGTACGGCCGACAGTTTTACATGTACTCATTTTCTACAAACCCATTTGGAACCCTTTCATCCGGTCAGATCAATTTTAGTCGGATTCGACAGGTTCTTTTGGAGATGAATATACAAAACTCAAACTTCAATTATCCTTCAAAGACGTTTAACGTTATAGCCTTGAGTCAAAACGTTCTACGAGTAGAAAACGGAATCGGTGGTGTTATGTTCCGTTGATCCCCGTAGGGCGGAAGAGGCGCTCAGCGCCTCTTCCTTTTTTCCCCGAACTTACTAGAGATGGCCGGTCGTGCCAGTTTGTCCTTTCTGGGCCAGGAGGACATTTCACTAAGTGGAGATCCTCAAGTGACGTACTTTATCGAAAAGTACCAGGGTCAGACCCCCTTTGCGTATCGGGTCGACAAGGTCATTTTCGATGAAGCTGGTGTTTCGTTCGGTTCTCAGAACCACAGAATTATTCCTCGATCAGGTGATCTGATTACAGGTATGACATTGTACACCGCATTCCCAACGCCACCACCCGGTGTTCAAGTTCTTGATTCGGTCGGGACACTCATGTTTCAGTACATAGAGCTCTACATAGGCGACGAACTCATAGAACGTCTGTACGGCGAGTTTATAGAAATGACCTTTGATCTCACGGTTCCCAAGGGAAAACAGCCAGCCTTGTCCTTTTTAGATGGGAAAAACCTAACGTTTTCTACACTCCCTCAACTTGCATACACGGTGCCCCTTCCATTTTCAACGTTCAAAAAGGGTCTGCCTTTATGTGCTTTCAAGGAGGATGTGACGATCCGTATCGTCTGGAACCCTTCCACGTATTTTACGGTTCCACCAACGCTTATCACCACACCATTCATAGCTCAAATGAACATCGAATATACGTATCTTTCCGAGAAGGAAATTGAGTATATACGTCAGCCGCGTCGGCAGGTGTTTGAACAGGTCCAGTTGAACCAGTTCTTTGCACCGTATCCTCTGAACAACTTTCAGTGTCGCCTCAACTTCTATAATCCCGTCAAGGAACTCTTTTTTGTTTTGCAACAAGACTCGGCACGGGGCTATGACTATAGCAACACGGCAACCGTCGCGGCTGCTTCTAGCACTATAGGCTCAGGTGACTTGTTGAATCAACTCAAGTTTGATTTCAATACGACGACTCGTATAGAACCTACGGTCGGAACTCCTCAGTTCCTGCGAATCATTCAACCTCTCGAGTTCCATACACGTGTTCCGGACCGCCTGTTTTACATGTACTCGTTCAGTCTCGACCCTGAAGGCGAGTCTCCAACAGGGTCTGTAAATCTTTCACGAATTCAGGCCCAAAATTTGTACTTTTACTTGAACCCCACACCAACGAACGTGAATGTCCGAGTCTATGCCGTATCATACAACTTTTTGGAAACATCAAATAACTCGGCAAAGGTGACGTTTTCCAACTTTTTCTAGTTACAAACCCCAAGTCCTTCGGACTTGTTCTCGCTGCCCCTATCATCCAAGTCCTTCGGACTTGTCTTTTTCTAGTTAGAGACCTACGTCTCTTTCCCAGTATGAAGACTGGATCGGGAGACTTTGATACAAGCGCGATAGAAAATGCAGCGATTGATGTCTTTCTCCCAGTTTTAGAATCAGCGACCGTCCTTGCAGGTCATTATACAAAGGCGTGCGGTCGAAATTGCGTCACGGCTCAGGACATGAGTTACGGACTCATGTACGCAGCCAGGAACGTTGCTGGAAAGCACGTAGGGTCTTTGTACCCGGAGGTGTATGAGGCCGAGGACTCTGATGCAGAGT
>Ga0213922_1000729_pt1 | contig 14155 bp, 2 predicted proteins | sample McNCre2917MG_FD_165060 | JGI IMG/M metagenome (GOLD analysis project Ga0213922, IMG submission 165060) | Freshwater microbial communities from McNutts Creek, Athens, Georgia, United States - 29-17 MG | ecosystem: Environmental > Aquatic > Freshwater > Creek | place: USA: Georgia | collected... | reverse complement strand
AATTAACGGTGATGCCACCTTCGATTTTAACAAATGGACAAAATTAAATGGAAAACCTGTAGCTAACTTATTACCAAATTTTGATTATAAAATTAGTCAGTTTGAAGATTTTTATAGTTTAGATATTGATAACTTCGATTATACTCAACAACAACTAGCACAGCATCTTGTTGGTTATACACCGAGAACATATTTTAATAATATTTTTACTAACCCAACTACTCAATATAAATTCTATCAAGGATTTATCAAAGAGAAAGGCACTAAAAATGCCATTGATAAATTAGCCAAAGTTGGTAAATTTACTCGTCAAGGCGACATTACATTTAATGAAGATTGGGCATTTAGAGTAGGAGAGTATGGTAGTTTTAAAACATATAATGAACTTGAATTTACATTAGATGAAACTTCAGTAATAGAAAATCCATACATTGTTAAATTAGTTGATAGCATTCCTGCTGATAAAAATCCATTAATTAATTATGTACCTACTTCAGAATTGTTATTAGTACCAGAAGATAATGTCACTTCATCTACATTTGTTACTACACCTGCAACCTTTGCAAACAATAATTTTGTATTAACTACTGCTGGATATGTAAGACAAGATGACGTTACTCTTACAGCCTATAATAAAAATAGTTTATTAGACATAGCAAATAATTCTGTTTTACTAAATGGTAATACTATATGGACAGGATTCTTAGAGAACGGTGATTGGGGAGTAAGTAGATATACACAGCAATCTGCTAAAATTGCCGGAGTATTTGTAAGCTCACCTGCTAGTGCAATTACCTTTACTACAGATCGTAATCATGATCTTTCAGTTGGTGATATTATATCTATAGTAAGATTTAACAAACAAGTTAATGGAATACATATTATTACAGATATTCCTAGACTTGATCAATTTACAGTTGCCTCATCATTGACTACAATTGTTAATGAAGATTTATTAAGCTACGGAGAATTATTCAAATTTGAAAATGCAAGATATGCAAATCTTGAAGAAGTTTCTAAATTAAAAAATCTATTACGTTTTACAGAAGGTGAAAAACTTTGGGTAGATGAAGGTACTGATGGAAAATGGCAAGTTTATGAAAAGATAAAAAATTATTCTACTGCTACTAGTTATGGTACCATTACATCAACACTAAATCAACATTTAGGACAATCTATATATTCATCAGACGATAGTGATATTGTCATGGTATCTTCTCCTGGATATACAATACCAAACTCAAATAGCATAGGAACAGTAAAACTATATAAAAAGAATAAAACTACAAAACATTTAGATGAATACTTTTTTTATACATTAGGTGCAGGATATTGTACTTCGAGTGCTAACACTGAATTTGGTTATGCAATAACACATGATGCTAATAAGGGATTATATTTCACAGGAGCACCAGGAGCATCTAATGTTGTAATTAATGGCTCAGATATAGGAGCCACAGGTGTTGTAATTTTAAGTACAGCATCGGGTTCTGCAAAAACATTTGCTTCAGAAGGCGTGGTTAAAATTCACGGTATTGATTCTAATAAAGAAATATATACAAAAGTTTTAGTAAGTCCTTATTCAACATCTATATATACAGCGTCACATGCTCGTTTTGGACATTCTTTATATATTAATCATGCTAGTGCTAATGTTAGTACTACATTGTTAGTAGGTGCTCCTGGAGATTATACAACAAGTACTACAGGTCATGTCTATGCTTACAGTGTAACTACTTCTACTATTTCTGCTCATTCAGCAGGAATCAATCTTGCATCTCATGTTTCATTGACACAAGGAAGCCAATACGGACATAAAATTTCTGGAGATTCATCGGGCACTATTATTGCTATTAGTGCTCCAAAACATATTGTTAATACAGCAACCTCTGTTGGAATAGTTCAATTATTTGATAAAAATCTATCTTGGTTCCAAACAATAAAATCACCATTTGGAAAATCTGCTGAATTTGGTACTGATGTTACAGTATCATCTGATGGCTCATATATTTTTATATCGTCACAGAATTTAAAAATAGATAATGAATCACCGGGTAAAGTTGCTGTTTATAAAAAAACAGGAACTGGTGTTCAATATAACGCTAGTCGAGCAGAGGTAATACTTGCTCTAGCTACCAACTTGTTAGCACCTGTGTATTACGGAGAAGTAACAATTTTAAATTGGATGACTACTGGGCTTGATGGATTTGATCAATTCTGGATTGATTACAGAGCCAGTAATCCGGCTGATGCTGCAATCTATGATGCACAACGAGCAGCAGATGCATTCAATGCTGTAGAAACTAGAGCAGATGTAATAAGTGCATATCAAAACAATCCTGATGCACAATTGTATCCTAACGAGACTGATATTAGATATTGGATGCTATCTGGATTAGGTGCAGGTAATAGTATTTTTAATCAAGCAGTTATTGAAAATAATATAGCTGATCCTGCACAATATGCAATTAATCTTGCAGAGCGAGAAGTTGCACAATCATTATTAGATTATGTATTCACCTTACATCAAGTTATTGATAATCCTATACATAATAACAATTTAAATTTTGGACAATCAATAGCTATCAGCAAAGATAATAGTACATTAGCAATAAGTTCATTAGGAATAAACACATCTGAATATGTAAAATTTGGTGAAAATTCCAAACAAGGTGAAACTACATTTGATGGTGGAACAACTAAATTTATTAATTCTATACCAGAATCGGGTACTGTATTTGTCTTTAGTAATTTAAATGGTTATTTCATAGTAGCAGAAGAACTTATAGATTCGTCAATATTAGAAAATAGCAAATATGGTTCATCTTTATCTATTACAAATAATGATGTATTTGTGGGATATCCAACTGGTGTAGAAAGTAGTGGAACAGACGAATCTGGATTTTATCAATTTGCTAAATCTACAACAAATAACAGTTGGAAAGTTCTCAGAGAGCAAGATAGTGTAGTTGATGTTTCAACTGTAAATAGAATAGCATTAATAGATTCTTTCAAAGAGGAAGTTGTAGAATATTTAGATATAATCGATCCTTTGAAAGGTAAAATTTCTGGAATTGCTGAACAAGAATTAAAATACAAATCTGCATTTGATCCTGCAACATATACAATCGGTCTTGCTTCATCTATTGTTGATGCTGACTCAAGTTGGATAGATGAACATATAGGCGAACTTTGGTGGGATTTAAGCACAGCAAAATATGTATGCTATGAGCAAGGTGATGCAATATTTAGAAAGAACAATTGGGGTAAATTATTCCCAGGTGCAAGCATAGACGTTTATGAATGGGTTAGATCTAATTTGATGCCCAGCGAGTGGGCTGCACAGGCAGATACTAATACAGGTTTGACGAAAGGAATTAGCGGACAACCTAAATACCCTGACAATAGTGCGGTATCCATTAAACAAATATTCAACAATGTAACAAATTCATTTGAGAATGTTTATTTCTTCTGGGTTAAAAATAAAGTAACAATTCCAAATATTAAAAATAGAAGAATAAGTAGTTACCAGGTATCTAGTATTATTGCTGATCCTATATCAAATGGATTAAAATTTGTTGAGATATTATCTTCAGATAGTATAGCATTCGCTAACGTTCAGTCTATGCTAGTTGGAGATAAGATAAATGCAAACATAGTAATAGATACTACAAGTAATGAAATACCAAAACATACAGAGTGGGTGCTATTAGCCGAAGGTGATGCAAGAGGTGAGCCACCTGCAACAATTGAGAAAAAATTATTTGACAGTTTATTAGGACATAATTTAGAAGGACAAAAATTACCTGCACCTGAATTATCATATAGAAATAAGTATGGCATAAGTATTCGTCCTCGACAAGCTATGTTTAAAGATAGAATACAAGCATTAAGAAATGTCATCGAATTTGCTAATTCTGTTTTAATTAAAAATAGAATAACAGGCAATTACATTTTTGATAATTTAAATAAAATTGATCCTATACCTGATATTTTTTATAGAGAGTACGATGTTCGAGTTAGCAATTTATCTGATTTAAGTACTGTACCAACAAATAATTTATCTCAGGCAATAATAGAATGCCAAGTAGATAATGGTAAAATAATTTCAGTAGATATTATCTCTCCAGGGTATGGATATACATATGCTCCTGGTGTAACTATTGTTTCAACTAATGTATCTGACGCCGAACTATTAACTGAAATCGACGATACAGGTGCAGTTATCAATGTAACTATTTCAAACCCTGGTTCTGGATTTGCATCTGCTCCTAGGTTAGTTGTAAGACCACATACTGTGATTGTTGAATACAATTCAGATTATAATGGTCGATGGACAAAACACGAATATGATTATTTGCTTTCTGATAAAGAAGGAACTGCGGTATGGACAAGAGTTAAGAATCAAACATATAATACTCCTTTATACTGGAAACATGTAGATTGGGTAAGCGATAGTTTTGCATCCTTTAAAGAATTTACATATGTTATAGATGGAGTTTATGATTTAGATTCATTAACTGATATTGTTCCTGGACAATATGTTAAAGTCAATAATTCAGTAGATGATGGAAAATATTATATTATTCTTGAACGTTTATCTGATACAGAATTTGGAAATTTCTCTAAATCTTATAATATTGTATTTGCAGAAAACGGAACTATACAAATTCTAGATTCAATATGGAATTATTCTGAATCTAAGTATGCCTATGATATTGCTTCATTGGACGAAGTGCTATACGATCAAATTCCAGATCTGGAAGTGTTCAATATATTAACAGCATTAAAACATGATATTTTTATTAACGAATTAAAAGTTAATTGGAATTTGTTATTCTTTGTAGCTGTCAAATATGCATTAACTGAACAGAAATTATTAGACTGGGCCTTCAAAACATCATTTATAAACATTACTAATTCCATAGGTAACTTAGATAAGCGTCCAGTTTATAAATTAGATAATGAACAATATTTTGAAGATTATATTAATGAAGTTAAACCTTATCACAGTAAAATTAGAAAATACACTTCTAATTATACATACCTAGATGATACCAACGAAGGTTTACCACTTAGTGTAACTGATTTTGATTTACCTGTATTTTTTAATACATTAACTAATAAGTTTGATTCTGTTACTCTTGCAAATACATCTACAATAAATCAACAACCATGGAAGTCGTGGGCTGATAACTATACATCAGAAATTGGAGAAATTGTAGTTGCAAATAATGGAACACTATACACAGAACGTCCTACCGTAAATATTACTGGAGGAGGAATGTATGTAACATCAACTGCTACTGCTGAGGCTTATATTAGAAACGGCGGAATTTATAAAGTTGTTGTAACAGATCCAGGTGCAGGTTATACTGAAAATCCAACAATAACTATTATTGGAGGCGGCCCGTATGTCACAAGTACAGCCACCGCATCGGCTAAACTATTAAATCTAAAAACAAGAAAGAATTTGATAGGTATTAAATTTGATAGAGTAAATGTAACATCGGAGATTGGAATAACTCGAGTATCTGATACATTTGTTTGCCCAGGTAATACTAATAAATTTGTACTAACATGGCTAGCAGAACCAGAAAAATTAAATATTGTACCTACATTAGATAAAAAATTAATATTATCTTCTGATTATACAATTGAATATTATACCGAAGAATATAACGGATATACAAAACAATATTCTAGATTTGTATTTTTAAATACAGTGCCTTTAGAAGATCAAGTATTTAGAATAACTTATAACAAAAATATTAATTTATATACCGCGGTTGATAGGATACAAAATCTTTATACAGCTACAGCTGAATTGTCGTCACTAATGACTGGTACAGTTTATCCTGGAAAAATTACTCAAGGATTATCTTTTGATTATTCTGTATTTTGGGATACTGTAAAAGGTCAAGCAAAATATGATACAGATGGTTCAGCATGGAGCGATATTGTAAATTATTATACAACCGCTAAATTAGTTAGTACTGCTACAGTAGGTACATCTACATTGTATCTTAGCACTACTACTGGAGTTGTTGCTGGTCAAATTGTTAATATTTTGAATTCATCAACAATTCGTATTCGTCCAGATACAGTAGTTACATCTGTTAATTCTGTTGAACGTTCTATAACAATTAGCAAGCCATCATTTAGAATATTGTCTGCAAAATCAACTACCACAACAGTTGGATCTACAATTATTGTTAGAACTACTCCTCCATTTAATGGCGGATTAATTGCAGGTGATAAAATAGTTGTTACAGGAATTACTTCAAGTGGATTTAATGGAGCATATACAGTTTCGTCTATATTAGATCCTGACCAATTTACAATAGCTGCAACATCAACGTTATCAACTACAACAGCAATTCCGAGTTCTATTGCTTCTGCTACAATTGTAACATTGCTTAGTACTATCACCTCAAATGAAGTTTTATCAGATATTATTACAGGGTACTATGAACCACAATCAAATACAATTGTTGTTAAACTAGATGCTATGTATGATAGCATAGTTAAGATTTCTGTATTTCTTGATGGATCTACTTCAGAATTATCCAAAGGTATTCCTATTACAGGACCACACCCCGGTACAGAATATTATCATATGACTGAAGATACTGATGGCAGGGCCATTGCATCTTTTTATCAAATGACTAATCCTAGTTATAATATACAGTTCTCGATCTATGATCATCCTACTATTGAATTTTGGAAACCTGATACACTAGCTTCTAAATTAGATACTGCCATATCTGGTGGTTCATGGAATAGTGCCGGTAACCTAGTCGGAGCATTAGGTGTTGCACCCGAAGATATGATTTTAGATGGAGATAAATTCTTAAATCTAGATTATGGATATGCACCCGAAGAATTAGTTGATGGTCATTCATTGGATAGCCTAGGAATTAATGTATATACCAAGGCTGACAATTCTCATGCTATGGTAGTATCAGGATCATTCCCAGTAACCGCTGGATCAGTATCAACTGGAACATTAAGTATTCCATTGAATACCTACGCAGGATTAATTGTACATTACAATGGCAGAATTCTCAACAGATTAACATCTGCTGATTCTAGTTCTGGTCCATATTTTACTAATATTACTAAATCACCAAATAAGTTTGATGGACTTGGTGCATTACAAGAGTCTTTAAATGCAGGTGATGATACATTTACCGGACCAATTGATCTAGGATTTAACTGGAATATGTTTGGTACTACTTATAATCAAGTGTATGTAGGTACAAATGGGTACTTAACATTCGGTGGTGGATCTTCTGCATGGACACCACTAACTATTTCAGCAATTAATCACCCTGCTATTTTTGTAGAGTACTGCGATCTTTGGCAAAGTCTTGGTGTAGTCGGTGCAACTTTAATAACTGGAGAAACACCAGGGTTATATGTTGGTAACGGTACAATCGGTTCATTTGCTTTTTGGAGATTACGATTTGTAGGTAGCCATTATACTCAACGTAATAATCTAGAAACTATGGTTGCTTATAATTTTGAAGTTACATTATATACAAACGGATCAGATCAATATATTGAAATGATTTATGAAAAACCATGGAATGGTACAAATGTTAATGGTGATGTAGGATTTATATCTGGAGTTGCATCAGCAAATGGAGCATCTTCTGTTAGCATACCTTATACTGATATTAACGAAAACTCTAGTCATGTATTTTATAGTACATCAAATGGTGGCAATTGGAAATATGCAGGTCCGGGACAATTTAATGCATTTAGAGACCCATTTGCATTTACTAGTTCTACTCAATACTATACTATAGGTAATTCTATAAAAATAGCCCCACAATCTGTTTCTGGTAGAGCAGGATATACATTAATTGATGTCGGCGGTGATCGTTCAGTAATTGACAGCAATATGGTCACAGTCAGCAATACTAGTACAGCAGTTGTTGAAAGTCTTGCAAGTGTAAATGATGTTCGTAGTGCATTGGTTCTTGTTGATGGTGTTGAAGTACCTCTTGTTGAATCTCCAAATGACTACGGATATATTCTAACTTACGTAGGAACTAAAAATAAAAGAGCATGTGTTAAAGTTTATAATCTTAGTTCAATCGACCATACTGTACAAGCATGGTTCTTTGAATCTAAATATACCAAATTTAATAAAGTAAATGAACAAACTATTGAAGCAACTAACACAACTTCAACGTTCTTATTATCAACAATACCTGGCGCTATTGAACCAGTAAGTGAGCAAGTTATTGTTGAATTAGGAACACCTAGCGATCCTGCTAATAGAAAACGATTATTGCCACCTAAAACAAGTTATTATAAAGTTACAAATTCTCAAAGAGTGTTTGACATTGATAGCAGAGAACAACATCCACAATACACTTATACTGAAGATAGTATAACAGTTTATGCAAACGGTGTAGAACTTAGAAAAGGGTTTGATTACACAATAGATGTAATTTATAGTACTGTAACTATTGTTGAAGGATTGTTAATAGATGGTGATGCACTCGCTATAGTAGCATCAAATGACCAAGATTTTATAATTTCTGGAAATGTATTAAAATTAACAACAGCAGTGAATAGTGGTACAAGTATAAAAGTTATATCTTTTACTGATCATGATAATATGATGATCAGAACAGAAAGATTTAAAGGCAATACACTTGGACAATTTAGATTATCATTCCCAGTAATATATGACAATTATGTTTGGGTTTTTGTTAATGGAATCCCTTTAACTGCTAGATATGATTTTGAAATTTTAGACAATTCACGTATTATTCATATTAATGATAATATTATAATTAGTACTTCTGATGATATATTAATAACAACGGTTAATCCTCCGTCATATGGTAGTCAAGTTATAGGATTTAGAATGTTTAATGATATGTTTAATAGACATCATTTCAAACGTATGTCATCGTATTACAGTACAACATTGGCACAACCATTAACTTACGAAGATACTGAAATTCATGTAACTGATGCTACTAATTTAATTCCACCTAACCCTCTAACCAATAAACCGGGTGTTGTAATAATAGATGCAGAGCGTATTGAATTTATGGTTAAAGACGGCAATGTTCTTCGTCAATTGAGAAGAAGTACATTAGGTACAGGTCCTGCTGCTATTTCAATAGCAGGTACTACAGTAATAGATCAAAGTTTGCAACAGACTATTCCTTATAATGAAACTACGTTGATACAAACAACTTCTACAACAGCATTAACATACACAATTAGTACATTGACTAATTCCGTAGTCGGTGACGGTATATCATTAATATCAGGTGTAGATGCAGTAGATCAACTTAATGTATATTATGGTGGTAGAGAACTTAGAAAACGTCCTGTAACAATTCACGATAAAACTATAGCATATGATACAACTTCTACAAGTGTAAGTATATTGCCTCCAGAATTTGCAATAGTAACTGCTACTAATCAATTGGTATTGAATGTTTCAGATAGTACAAGTATCAATACAGAAATAACAATTGTTCAACGAAAGGGTTATATCTGGACAGGTTCTGAATCTTTACTAACTAGTGATGTAATAGAAGCAAACTTCTTAAGAGAAAAAGAAGCGGTATTGCCTGACATATATTATTATGGTGGAGCCAACAATATATCTATTATTGCTGGCCCAATAACTGCACAAATACAATATAATGATCCAAATTTTAAAGAAATTGATGTTGAATTAATATTCGGTGGACCTGTGGCTTTTGCAGGTATAGGTCCTAGGTTCCCTTCTCACGGAACAGCAAACAGTTATAATGGCAAAATATATTACAAACCTCAAACTGATTGGGAAGGTGTTGATATTTTTGATTATTATATTTCTGATAAATTAGGAAATAAATCATATGCAAGTGTTACAGCAGCTACATGGAAAATTCTTGTACAAAATACTACTGTATATGTTCCATATAGCACTACAATTCCGTTTGAACTTATTCCTACTCTAGTCAGAGGAGGTCCGATTGTTGATATTGTTATTGAAACAATAGGTCAAGAGGCGAACTTTGCTCGCGCAGAAAAAACTTTAGATAATACTATCCTTTATTATTGTCCTACTAATATAGAACTTAGATCTGATTTTGTTGCATTCAGAGCGTATGATAGTTTAGGTTATAGTTCTTATGCTGCATTTAATATAATTATTACTCCGCCTTCAGGACTAACAGCAGGTAATGTTCGAGCTATTGCTATTACAAATAGCAAAAATAATGAAATTTATCCTATTTTAATTGCTGGTGGCCCAATTGTTTCAACAGGAATAGCACAACAATCTTTAGATGGTGTTACAACAGCAAGTAATAATATAATGTATTATACACCTAATACAAATTATGCAATACAAGGATTTCCTATCCCTGAACCAGATAAGTTTAGATACTTTATAACAGATGAAACAGGTTCAACTTCAACTGCCGAAGTATCTGTATATGTTGGTCCGCAAGCTATAGACACTAATTCTTATAATGTTTATTATAATTCTGTATATAATGAATTAACAGCGGAAGTTGGAATTTTCTGGCAAGATGGTAACCGAGTACTAATTAGAACCCCAAATAGGACAAACGGGTTACTTTTAACAGTAGAACCTGGTGCGGCCCAACATGGAACTATAACAACTTCTACAGGAGTTAATTTTGTATATATTCCTAACAATGGATGGTTAGGTACAGATACAGTTACTGTAAGTATAACTGATCAATATGGTAAGAAAACCTCCGCTGATCAAAAAATACGAACTATTTTAATAACTGCCCAATCAATTGATGCTACTGTAACTCTTAATAGTTCAAATAATCAAATTAAACCAATTGTATATGAATTTGGTCCTGCTGTAAATGCAAGAATAGATACAGTACCTTCACATGGTTTTGCAACAATTAACAACGGATTGATAATATATACTCCGGATCCAGATTGGACAGGAGCAGATACATTTACATATTCTATACAAGATACATATGGAAACTGGTCACTACCAGTAACTATAACAGTTACGACGGTTTAGTTTAATGATAAATACCATTATGGATAATAAACACATGAGCAATTTACCTAACGATAATAAGCCGCAAACGGCTTCAAAACCCAACGAAACGAGTTCTGTTGGCGTTCAAGGGCATATTAAAATATTTGATCCTGATACCAAAGAAGTTTTTATTAATAAAAGAAATGCTATTCATTATGAAAATTTCTCAATTGCACTTGCACAAAGTATATCAAATCAGGGCAACGGACCCATTGCAGAAATGGTTTTTGGTAATGGGGGCTCTAGAGTTGATCCTACAGGAATTATTACATACCTAACACCAAACACTGTTGGTAGTAATGCGTCATTGTATAATCCAACTTATTATAAAACTGTAGATGCAAGACGTATATCATCGTTGGATCCTGCAAGAAACTTCATGGAATACAGACATATAGCCGGTGTTCCTTACTCTGATATTTTAATAAGTTGTTTATTAGATTTTGGAGAACCTTCCGGACAAGATGCGTTTGACAATAGTACAAACCAAGATGGAACTTATGTATTTGACGAATTGGGATTAAAGTCGTACAGTGAAGCAGGTCCTAATTTAGGATCTTTGCTAACTCATGTTATATTTCATCCTGTACAAAAATCCCTAAACCGATTGATTCAAATTGATTATACGATACGAATCCAAAGTATTAGCACTGGAATTTAATCATGTCAGCACCGTACGTATTACAATTTTCAGATCCAAATAACACTAATACAATTACTGTATATCCAGCATCACAGGGTCCTGGAATTAATATCGATAGCACTAGCTTAACGTTAGTTGGTGCAGGATATCCAAACTACGGTCTTCCGATTGCACAGAATTTTCTAAAATTATTAGAAAATTTTGCTAGCCCTATTCAGCCATCGCATCCAATCAAGGGCCAGTTATGGTATGATACTTCTAAACCAAATAGACCAGTATTAAGAATTAATAATGGACTACTTACAAGTGCAAGATGGCCTAGTGCCAATGGCATTTATCAACAAACTAGTGATCCGGTTGATCAATTTACTACTAGTACTATATCAGAAGGCGACATATGGGTCGATATAGGAAATAATCAATTAAAAATTAGATACAGCAATGAATGGACTGTGGTAGGACCAAGTGTTCAATCCGGTAATAACAAATCCGGATCAGAAGCTGTTTCAATAGAAAGTAATACAGGTGCTTCATATCCTATTATTAAAAATTGGATAGATGGCCATGTAGTAGAAATTATTTCATATAATGCATTTACTCCAAGATCAGTTATAGATGGTTTTTCATCAATTAAAATTGGTACAAATTTAACATCTAAAGTTGTAGCAAAATACAATGGCCTTGCAGAAAAAGCATCTGCTCTTGAAATTGCACCGGGTAATATAATCAATGCTTATCAAGTATTAAAAAATAATGCAACATTACAAATACATACTGGAACATTATATGTTGAATCTACTAGTGGATTGAACATCAGACCCAATGCTACAAGTAAAGCTATAAACATATATAGCAATTTAACAAATTCTGCATTTGTTGATTTTTTAAACACAGATGCTGCTGCAACATTTAGAATAGGTATTGGATCTTCATCTTACATAAAATTTAATTCTGGATATAATAATATCGGTATTAACACATCTACTACTGCTAGTTCTCCTGCTCTTGATGTTAATGGTGGTGCTAGATTTTCAAATACATTAACCATCGTAACAACTGTAACTACAGCGTTATCAGTGGGTGGAGGTGCAACATTTGGTAAATCTATTTCTGCTAATGGATTAGCAGTATATGGAACAATGATTTCTACAGGAACAATAACAGTAGGAACATCATACGGTAGTGACGCTATATTATTACCTGCAATAGATGATCAATACGATATTGGTTCTGCATCTTTTAAATTTAGAGAAGTACATGCTTCTAGTATAATTGCAGATACATTTAATGGTAGCGTAACTGGATCAGCAACATCATTGGCATCGAGTAGAAACTTTAATATAAAGGGACAAGTTACAGCAACATCTGTATCATTTAATGGTACATCCAATGCAATTTTTGTAACTAATTTAACCCGTGATGCAGTGAATGAGCAAACCACTACAGAAACACCAGCAGATACACATACATTAATAGTATTGAATACTGCAACAACAACATCAAGTTTAGAGAAAATTTCTAAAACGAGTTTCTTATCTGATGTTTATCCAAGTTTATTCCAAACAGGAATGATTGTAGCGTTTGGAACTTCTACAAATATACCTTCAGGATTTTTAGTATGTGATGGAGTTGCACACGCAATAGCATCATACATTGATTTACATTCAGTTATTGGTACTACATATGGAGTAGGTGCATCTGGTACATTTAGAACTCCAAACATGAGTACATCTACTCAAGTTTCACCGAGCACATATTTAACATACATCATAAAGACTTAAAATATGGCCTACATTATATACAACAGTGATAACAGCACAATCTTAGCAAATATTGCCAACGGTGATGTTGATAGTAGCACTACCAGTTTGGATTTAATAGGAAAGAACGTTGATAACTACGGACAGTATTTTAATAACGATCTTGTTAAACTATTAACTAACTTTGCATCCGCATCTGGGAATGAACCAAGAAGTCCTCAAACTGGTCAGCTATGGTTTAATTCTACAACAAAAAGATTAACAGTTTATGACGGTACATCATTTAAACCTACATATGGTGCTACTGTTAGCGGTACCGAATCAGTAACAACTAGCACTGGTGATTTATGGTACGATACTATTAACAGCCAATTAAAAATTTGGAATGGCTATTCATATAAATTAGTTGGCCCAGCAGTATCTGGATTATATGGAAAATTTGGAATAGATCTACCTACTTCAACAATCAGAGACGACGATACAAATCTTCCTAAGACAGTGGGTGTAATATATTCATATGGACGATCAATGGGATTACTTAATACATCGTCGTTCTCTATGTCTGCAGATGATAATTATACCTATCTAAGATATTATTCTACACAAACTCTTGCTAAAGGTGTTACCATTGCAGATGATTTAGATATTAGAGGTGAGTTGCTCATACAGGGCGAAAATCAAATTTCACCT
>Ga0213922_1000728_pt1 | contig 14160 bp, 31 predicted proteins | sample McNCre2917MG_FD_165060 | JGI IMG/M metagenome (GOLD analysis project Ga0213922, IMG submission 165060) | Freshwater microbial communities from McNutts Creek, Athens, Georgia, United States - 29-17 MG | ecosystem: Environmental > Aquatic > Freshwater > Creek | place: USA: Georgia | collected... | reverse complement strand
TTTTCGTGTTCGGCAACAAGTTTGGCGGTATAATGCCACCCGTAGATTCGCATAAAAGCAACACCACCGAATCCGCTTGCTCCTTCGTCATTCCCGCCTTCGTCATTTCCTGAATCATATAATCCCGTGAAACTTCTATCCAATTTCTGTATACTTGATAAAAAAAAACCAACGAATGATAAACGTGAATGAAGTTTGCTTCTGCCATATCCTGCGCATAGTCTTCGTGCTTACTTGCGTCATATTTATCGTCAACCCATTTCCCCCACCAAGTTTGCTTTTGCGGGATAACCATTGAAGCTGCTATTTTATGCAAATTACCCAATGTATCTTTACTGAATACTTTGCTTTCAATATATCGTGCAGCCGGCATATTTTTAATATCATAATTCATTCTGTATCTTCTGCCATTGATAACAATAAAGTCAACCGGCTTCCCTTCAATTGGTTCGTCTAAAAACGCCAAGTCTTTGCGCATTTCTTTAAGCGTTTCAATGCTTAAACTGTCAATCTGAAATTCTGTTAAGCCTGTAATTACGGACAATAATTTTACTTCTTTGTCCAATTCTGTCCATTCTTTGTTCGGGTCAGTAATTATAGGCATTAATTGTTGGTATTGCCAAAGGGTTAAATTATTCCATTTCATAATCCGAAGTTAATAAAAGTTCTTCAATATCTGTGTCAGATTCCAACATTTCGTCAATCTTATTTATAACGTCTGCACAGGAAAAAGGTTGACCTGTCAAACATTGTGACCAAACCCATTCGCGAAGTTCGTTCAGTTCTTTCATATTATAAAAATTTATTAAGTCCGTTTGCACTTGACATAATTGCTTCAGCGCGTTGCGTTAAACTTTCAATCTGACTTTTAATTTCTTCTTTGTCTTTGCTGCAATAATAACCGTTTGACGTAGCTATTAGCGGCAAAATCCCTTCTGCACGTATAAAATTAACAATTTTACGCAATCTAACTTCTGAAAAATTAGACTTTAAACCTAAGATTTCGCGCTTGTTATTGATTGCCTGTACTATTTCAGGCGCTTTAATCGGGTTGTCTTTTGTCTTAGTGTTGAATCCTTTTATTAGGATTGGAACTAATTTTTTTTCTTCGTCGGTCATTTCCCTTGTCAGGAATTCAAAGTTTGTTATCATTTGTTATAAGCTTTTAAAATATCCCCGCCCGCGACATAACCTTAACACCCCTGTTAATAATTGATTGTTGAATTTGGACGGGTACAATATTATTGGTCTGCTAACGCTAAGTTAAGCATTTTTAATTGTTTTATTTCCTGTTCTTTTAAAGCCAATTCTTTTTCAAGGCGTTGAATCTTTGCGACTAATTCCGCAATTTCCAATTCCATTAAGGTTGTCTGTTTAAGTTCGTAGTAATTAGGCATTTGAATCAATTTTAGCTTGGTCAATTTGGTTTTCTGTTTCTTTGTCAGCTTCCAATTCTTCTTCGTCTTCTTCTTCCCAATCGCAATGTTCTAAGCAATCAGGGCAAAGGTCTATTTCGGGAAAATTGGTATGCGCACCGCAGCAAGTTGAAAATGGCATAGTTATAAGTTTTTTAATTGTTCTTCAAATATATTAATTGTTTTAAATATTTCAAAAGCAACTTGCGGAACTATTGCGTTTCCACCTGCTTTGATTGATTCGCTTCGCCATTTTGAAAAGGTAATTCCGTCCAATCTTTTGGAAATCCCATCATTTCCATTACAAAGCGGGTATTCAGTTGGGAAGTTTTCCCACGTGGGGTTTTGCATATTTGGTGCATTTGATTCACTAAACTGCTTCCCATTTGCATTTTGGGATTCCCACGTGTGCAACCCCCATTTTTGTCCGATACTGTCGGCGTCTTTAACATAATCATTTCTAAATCCGATAAACCAAATTCTATATCTTTGGTGCGGCGCGTTGACGCTTGCAGCAGGAATAATAAACGGTTGGATTTCATAACCTTCGCCTTCCAAGTCAGAACACACTTCATTGAATACCAATTCGCCGTCCCAACTAACAAGTCCACGAACATTTTCGCCAATAACCCAACGCGGTCTGATTTCTTTAATTGCTCTAAGCATTTCAGGAAATAAATGTCTTTCGTCGGCTTTGCCAAGTCTTTTTCCGGCTGTTGAATATGGTTGACAAGGGAATCCGCCTGTGAGAATGTCAATCTTATTTGCGTGAATTGTAAAATCTGTTTTTGTGATGTCATTATAAGAAATTGAATTTGGGAAATGATATTTTAATACTTTTTGTGCAAATGGATTCCATTCGCAATGAAAAACATTATTCCAACCTGCCCATTCGGCGGCAAGGTCAAAACCGCCAATCCCGCTGAATAAACTTGCGTGATTCATAATTATAAGTTTTCAATTAAAGCGGTTAACAATAAAGCAGCCGTAATAATAGCGAAGAACCAACCCATACCCAATGATTCTTTTGCGTATTGCTTTTGACGTTCAGCTAATAATTCTAAATGTTTTTCCTGTGGTGTTTTTAGTTTGTTTGCCATTGTTATAAGTTTTTATTGTTAACACAAATATACACCTTGTACACAATGTCTTCCAAATCTTTTTTAAACTTTTTTTGAAAAATGTGATGAATGGTAAATAATAAGGATAAACGGTTTATCGGTCATAAAAGAACCGAATATCGGTCATAAACGGGTCATAATTGATTGATAATTGAACCGATTATGATTGTTAAGCAAAGGCGTAACGCCCTGAACCGCGCTTTATATTGTGGTTTTGCCAAGCCAAAGCCAATGCCATAACGCAGTCGTCGTGGAATCCTGACGGCGCTGAATACCTAACACCATTTGCCGTGAACTGATATTCAAATACGTCTAATTCTTCCACAATAACCCCTTCAGGGAATCCGATTCGTCCCTGTTGGATTGCTGAAGCCAAACCTTCCATAAGTTGCTGCTTTGACTGACTTGTAAACTTTAAACCTTCTATATTTACGCCTTCACGAAGCAAGTCTTCCAATATAGGGTCGCCAACACCCGTTGAATCCACTATAATTGGCGCAGGCGGCAACCTTTTTATTGTTTCTTTGGTATTGTGCCAATCTAATTGGAAACGGTCAAAATAAGCGACATTGCCGGCATTATCCAAACCAACAATAACAGTAAAGTCAACAGACTTCGCAAGGTCAATCCCGTAACAAACAATAGGTTGTGCAGACATTGGTTTAATACAACGTCTAATAAATGCGTTCCCAAATGGGTTGGCGCTATTTTCCGCCGGATCTGCTAAATATTCCTGATTAAAGACAACTTCAGGCAATTGTATGCGCGCTTCGTCTATTTCGCGCGGATTTATATGCGGGTTGTCGTATGTACTGAATTTAAAACTTTGCCAATCGTTTTCGCCCTGCTTCATAAACAGGGAATAAAAGAAGTTTTTGCCACGTGGTGTTGAAAGGAAAACTGCACGTCCTTCATAGTCAGTCAAAGTTGGACGAATGCTATTATTCCAACCGTCTTCTAAGTCTGAAATAAAAGCTGCTTCGTCAATGATAACCAAATGGAATTTGCGACCACGTAAATTGTCTAAACGTTCCCCTGTAAAGAATTCAATTGAACCTTCATTGGGACAATAGATTTTAAGCTTTGAAATATTGTTTTTAAATGGAAGCGTCTTTGTAAGGCGTTCAAAGAATACCTGTGCCAATCCGTATGTTGGTGTAACATAGGCAACTGATCCTCCTTTTAAAGCTTCTGTAATTCCAAGTATTTGCGACAATTCAGACTTACCGAAACGACGTCCACACATAACAACAATGAATCGTTTGTTTGATTCTAATATTTGCCTTTGGTTAATATGTGGTGTTGGCAGTTCTATGCGCATAATGTAAAGATACGCCCTTTATATTACAAAATAGTTTTACCGTCAACAAATACGACTTCAATTCGTGAATCCTGTTGAACGTCAACCTGTTCTTTTGGTTTACCGTAAACGCGTGAAAGTAAAGTATCCATTGAATAAAGACTTCCATTATTCATTGACTTTATGATTGCCTTTGCCACAGTCATTTCAAGTACAGTCGCGTCCGGGTTCTTTGTGACCGCTTCCAATTCTTTTGGTGTCATTGACATTAAAGCCTGTATTGAATCGTTTATTTCGGCTAATTTGTAACCCTGTTCTTTTAATAGGCTTACATATTTGCGTGGGCGTCCTTCCAAGTTACGTCTTGAATCTTCGCCTTTTGCAAATGGTTTTAAATTTTCTATTCCTTTTGATTTTGCCATAAATTCCGCAGTTTTGCCACAGTTTGTTTACCTGCCCTGTCCCCTGTATGCTTTTGGTTTGGGACTGTGTTTATTATAAGACTTTTTTGCGTGTCCGCATTTCCTTTTACCGAATGATACCTTGCGACTGTCTGACTTAACTTTTGCCATTTAATACTTTATTGTGAATGTCCTTTAAATATTGATAATGTGTTTTTGTATCCCCCATAACAACGTGACATTGTCGGCAAAGCGCCTGTAAATTGTCAATTGTATCTTCGTTCTTCGTTCCCCCCATTCCACGCGCGTCAATATGGTGTATGTCAACCGCCTTTTGCCCGCATACTTCGCACGCAATAAAATCTTCTATTCCGTAGCCAAAGTATTCAAGGTAAATTTTAACGTGCTTCTTCATCTATTTGTTTAAGCTTCTTTTGCGCCCATTCAATCCCTTCGTCGCCACCCCACGCCAACCACATTAAAGCGCCGCAATCTTTTTTAGGGTCGCCCTTTGAATTCTGTCTGTGCCTTTCAAAAGACGCCATTCTTGCAATTGTGTCGCGTGAAATAGGTTCGTTATTGGCTAATTGGTTTGCGCGCGCCCAACCAACAGGCGTTCCGCAGTCTAAATTATATTCATTTCGCAAATTAAGCGCCCTTTCAGCGTTTAAAAGTGCAGCTTTGGGATAATCGTTGTATGAATCCTGAAACGCGAATTTTACCCCCTTTGCGGTCGTTTTAGAATTAATTAATTCTATTTCACGGGAATTGTTATCGTAATGTGTACCGATTCCGTAGTGCTTAATAGTTTCCCACTTATAAGCGCCGTTTGTAAATTTAACCCTGCTTTTTGGAATGCCTAATTCGTCCGCAACTTTATAAACTTCTTCGCTTGCGCTTTGTTGGCGTCTTGTAACTATGTAAACGGTTTTACCTTCTGCAATTAGTCTTTTTGCTAATTCTTTGCCACGTTCTGTGTCCAATGTATCGTCAAAATCAATTGAAACTTTATTTTCGTCGGCTGCGTATGCGCCTGAAGCCAATATTGCCTGCCAAACTTTGGTTGCCTTTTCTTCGGTGTCATATATGCAAGCACCTGATCCAATTCTATATTTCCCGTTTGAACATTTAATTACCGGCATTTCCTATTAGTTTACTATAAATAGCGAATCTGTGTTTGTTTACTTCGTGTAAATTGAAATTCTTATTGCAATAATCATACAAAGCGTTCCCGTAATGTTTACGTGCGTCTTTGTCGTTTACCAATAGTTTGATCCAATAATACCAATCTTTTTGGCTATTCACGTGACAGGCAGGATAAAACCCTTTATATGGGTGAACATTGCTGACAATTGCCGGGTTTTTCTTTGCTGCGGTTTCAAGAACCTTTAAATTAGACTTCATTGCATTAAATTTTGAATCCACCAAAGGAATTAATGAAATGTCTGAATCTGCGTATGCCGCCATATATGAAGTCACTTCGTTGTAATTGTAAATAGTTGGGTTCAATTTCAATCCGTTAGTAAATGCGCAAATCATACCGTCCCAAATTGGTTTTTCTGTTTCATTGTATCCTGCAATTACAGTTCGCACAGGGAAATTAATTCGTTTCATTGGGTTGCGTAATATTTCCAAGTCTTTTCCGTGCGTTCCCGAACCTGACCAAAATAAACGGACAAGGTCAGAATCCTTTTTAAAATCTTTAAACTGTTCTTCACCGTAAGGAATAGCATTTGGCAAAATTTCAACGTTTGAATTATATGGTTTAACTTCTTCAGCTAATCGTTCGTGCGTAACCGTGCAAAGGTCTGCAATGCGAATCCAATCTAATATTTGCTGACTAACGTTATTTAACATATACCTTTCGTATAATATGTGCGAAGGGTCTAAATTCCAATAATCGTCGTTGTCAACAACTAATTTGAACCCGTATTTTTTGCGGTAACCGTCCATTTGTTCAGGTGTTACATTTGCAAGCATACGATTCATAACCACAATATCATAATTCCCTTCAAACGTTTCTTCGCTTAATGTATCGGTCATTAAACAATAATCTTTTTGCATATTGACTATTGGCATAATGATTCTATGGTAACCAACCCCGCTTTTGTTACTTGTAATTGCTAAAATTCGCATTTAATCTTTTTTTCTGTATGATAAATAGGTTGGTATTTTTCCCAAACTGCCTGTGCGCGTGCTAAACTTTCGTCCTTCATTCTTCTGTATTCTGTACCATTTCCAACGTCGTGTCCAATATGTTCAGAACGCAAATCGGGTAAATAGTAATTCGTAAATCCTGCAATGGTTGCACGTTCAGCAAAATCCCTGTCTTGCATTCCATAAGGGTCATATTCTTCGTTATAACCGCCAATGGTATCAATTAGTTCCCTTGTTAAATAGTTGTCGCCAAATGGTGTATGCACTTTATGCACTCCGTCTGTTAATGGCGGCAAATCTTCAACGCAATGAATCCCAATAATACCTGTCTTTGGTATTAGGTTTGAATAATTAACCCACTTTAAAAGCCAATTTTCAGGAAGCAATATATCGTTTGCTAAGATACATACGCCGTCGTATGCTTTGGTCATTTTTAATCCGGCATTAACTCCGGCTGCAATTCCCCTTAATTTAGAAGATACGTTGCAGTTTGTCCAATTGTACATTTCATACGGAACTTGGTCGCTTCCATTGTCAACTAAAAAGCAGTCTGCATTATAACCTGAATTTCTAAAATTTTGGTCAATAACGCGTTTAGTTAAGTCGTTTCTGTTTAGGGTCAGTAAAAGTACGGCTATATTCATTTTCTTATATTTGAACCAAGCTTGCGCGCAGGCACGCCGGCATATTTCATTTCCTGTTCTGATTCGCCTTTAAAAAAAGCACTTGCGCCAATCATACAACCCTTTTTGATTATGCTGAATTGGTGTAATACTGCATTTAATCCAATATTTGAACGTTCGCCAACAATAGAATGCCCGCCAATCTTTGCGCCGCAGCTTATTGTAACGTCATTCATAATATGGCAATCGTGACCAATGTGCGCGTGTTTCATTATAAAGCAACCATTTTCAATAATTGTTGTTTCTTCAGTTCCGGCGTCAATAGTCACTAAACCTGTAATCATATTACCGTTACCAATTTTAACTTTACCTTTTGGTTGACACCAATATTTTTTATGTTCAGCCGGGTCGCCAATAATACAATAAGCGCCAATGTAATTGTTGTCGCCTAATTCAACGTTATCGCCTATAATGGCGGTCGGGTGTATAAAGTTAGCCATTTGCTTTGGGTTTACGTCCGCGTTTCTTTTGTTCAGTTTTTAAAGTAATTTGTATTCCTTCAGTTGTTTCTTTATATTCAACTTTGTCTGAAATATCTTCCATTTTTGAAATGTCAATATTAGAATAAAAGTTTGTTACAGGTTTTGGTTGTGTAACGTACCAATTATATAAACGCATAATCATATCAAATTTACAAGCGCCACACCAAACAGATAATAAAAAGTTAGGGTCTAAGTATAAACGGTATATATGTTCGTACATTTGTAATTCAGGTAAATCCAAATTTCTAATATATCCGTTTTGCGCGCTTTCATAATTTCCAATATTAGCGTCTAAGAAATCCCTGTGTTCTTGTTTTATTTCCATAAGTTCCAAATTAGTTTTGATATTATTGGCGTTAAAAATCCTGCAATAAACATTGTTGACGTTATATTTTGGATTAATTCAGGTGCGAAATAGTGTATTGGTGCAAGCCACGCAGCCAAGCAACTTCCGCAATTAAATGGCTTGAAATTCGCTTTCCATTTAAAGGGAAGGTTATGTATATCGTTAATAAATAGTGATGCACAAATTGCGGTTAAAATTGATAAAATCATTTGCGTATATTTTGTTTCATTTGTTTTTTGGTTTTATTTATAGTTCTTACGATTGACATATAAGGAATACCTGTTTTACGGCTTAATTCTTTTGCGTTCTTTTTAAAATCAATAGCATAAAGTTTTAATATTTCCTTATTGTACCAATGTAATCCTTCTAAATTCTGTTCAAGTTTGTCAATTAAATCTGTTGGTTCTGTGTTTAGTCTTTGAATTTCTTTATTTAATTCTGTTGGCACAAACTCAATATGATTTCTATAATTCTTGTAAAAATTGCTTCTGTCGCTTTTAATCATATTAAGCATAGTACGTACAATATAAAATTTTAATTCATTCCTTTCATACATTCCAATTAACTTTTGTTCGTCCATTTCACAAAGAACTAAAAAAACTTCTGCTTTAAGGTCGTAACGCAATTCTTCAGGTTGCATTTTGCCAAATGCTTCGTTGACTTCTTTTAAGTCCCAATATTCAGCTAAAATTTCATTTTTGACCATTCAATTAAAGCAGGTTTATTTTCCACTTCAGTACAAATATAAACAATCCCGCCACATTCAAAAATATCTTTTAACCTATCTTTTTGTTCTTCGCTTAGTTTATCCCCCAATTTTTTAACTTCAACTGCTACATAAACGCCGTTTTCTGTGTAACCTTGTAAGTCAGCCCAACCTTTTTGAATCGTTCCTTTGCGTTTCCCAAATGGAATATTGTTGACCCTGTTTAATCTGTAACCAACGTATTCAAGGTTTTTTTTCGCCCATTTCGTTAATTCGTTTGCGGTTATATCCATTATAATTCTTCTATTTCTTGTTTAACTTCTTGCCAATAATCAATAGCTTCATCAACCATATCTGAATATAATTCTATATATCCTCCTTTTAATGGATTAGTTGGCGATGCTTTTATTATCTCATCTACTGCTATTAATGCACATTGTTTTGGCATTATTAATGACGTAGGGTGTCCAATCCCTATTTCTGAATATTTATCTACTAATTCTTTTGCCTTTTCTTTTGGTGTCATATTAAAATGCTTTAATAGTTCCTTCTTTAATTTTATTTTTATATTTAATATTTGCAGCTTTAGCGCATTCTAAGCAGTATGTATAATATCCGTCAGCGTTTCGTCTGTCCTTCCTGAATTTGTCCCAATCCAAGTTCTGTTTGCACTTGTTGCACTTTTTCATAAAATTCTTTTTTAAATAATAATCTGTTTTGTTTGGTTTCTACTTCAGGATAATTTGCATAAAAGTCAATAAAATTGTCTGTATAGCAATATTTCAAAGTTCCGAAATGTCTGTATTTAATTTGATAAATTTTCAAAATATTTTACTAAAGCTAATTTTTTACATTGTGAATCAATATAATCTTCATTTTTAATCCTTTTACTGAATTCTTTTGCTTCAATAGGATTCAATCGGTTTAACCTGTATAAATTATCTTCACGTACAACCTTAATCGTTTCTAATATCTGTTCAGGTGTAAACTTCAATTTCCCCTGTTTTAAAAGGATTGCAAAAACTTTGTCTGCATTAAAAACACGGTTAAAGTCTTCACGTTTACCTGTTAGCCATTCATTTTTAGTAAATTCAACAATTTCGTCGTCTGTCAATTGTTTTGCAGGCGGTTCAGGCGGCGGCGGTATATTACGGCGAATTTCGTTTGCTTTCACTTTATAGGCGTTTAAAATTTGGGAAATATATTTAGGCGAAAACTTCTCATAATGGTCTGTATTGCAATCTAAACGTCCCTGAACTGCCATTTTAAAAGCAATACGCATTTCCTGTACTGTGAAATAAGGGTAAGTTGTACGAATGTAATCTTCAATAACTTCCAATTCCATTTTGTCAGGCAAACGGGTCAAACCAATCAAAGTAAAAATATAAGCTAAGTTTTCCCTTAATGCAACGGTCGAAACTAAGTTTAATTTTTCCCCTTTAAAAGCTTCAATAATTGGCAGGTCTTCCTTAGCTATTAACCCAATTTCGTAAGTCTTCCATTCTTTTGCGGCTTGCGGAAGTTGGGTCAGTATTTTTTGTATTTCCATACTTTACTTTATTTTGAAGCCACGTATTCACACGACGCTTCGGGTCAAAAAATTTTTCTGATTGATAACGTAATTTACCACTTTTTGACGGTTCGCACCAATAAGAAGTAAATTCTTCATAAGAATCATTTAATAATTGTTTGTAAGGTTCAATTTTTTCTAAAAATGATTCTTTATAATCTATTATTTTATTTTCAGTTATAGTTTCAGTTTCAGTTTCAGTTTCCATATGTTTATCATATGTTTCACATATGTTATTCATATGATTGTCATTTTTAGGTTTAAGTCTGTTATTTTTACGACTTTCGGTATAACTTTTACGCCTTACCGTTTCATTGTGCATTTTTTCATTGTAATAACCTTCTTCAGTTTTTACAAATTTTGAATAAATGTCTTCGTCATATGTTTTACATATGTTTAACATATCTTTTTCAGTTAGTATGCCTTTTTGGTGTTGAAAGCATAAAAGACGAATGTATTTACCAACCTGTTCGTCACTCATTGTGTAAGTTCCGCTTAAAAAGTCGCTTGTATAAAACAGAACTGCGGGGTCTTTTGCCATAAATTAAAAAAGGGTCGCAGGCAAACAGGCAATGCAACTACCTGTAATACCCTTGACCCAATATATTTGAAACTGCGTTGTTGCATAACGCTTTTGTTTATTTCTTTACAAAGTTATTGTATTTTTCAATATCATCTTCAATTTGTAGTAATTTTTCTCTGTACCAATCTTCGGTATCCATTAAATCTGAAGCGGTTTGAATATTGTAAATAACTGTTGTGTGGTCGCCAACCCCAATTAAAGGCGCAATTTCATTCAAAGATAATTGAGTGTATTTTCTTAAAATATACGCCGCAGCTTTACGGGCAAATATGGTTGACTGTTTACGATTCTTTGCGACAATGTCACATTCAAATACGTCCTGTACTAATTCAACCAATCTGTTTGGCTTTATGTCTGTAATTCCTGAACTAACTGCAAAATCTTCTGTTATAATTTTGGCATTTACTAACGTCCTATGAAGGATTCGTAAATTCTGCAAATTATTCTTATAACATTGCACTAATTCGTTACGTAGTTCTTGGTTCATAATTAAAATAAATCGTCGTCTGACAATGGTTTAAATTCTTGTTTTGATTGTGGTTTTGGTTCTGTTGGTGAAACGTAATTGTCTTCATAAATTTTATAGTCAGGGTGTGCAGGTTTGTCTTTATAAGCATTTACCCACATATTGTAACGCTGACCGTTAATAGTGAAATTAATTACTTCGCCCTTTGGCGTTGTACGCTTCCAAGCTCCAATTGATTCTTTTTTTACTTCTGACATTATATTTGTTTTGTGGAATCTTCTGATTCCGGTTTAAAAAATACTGCTTTCACTTGGCAACCTTCTTCCCATTTATTAAGGAATGCCTTTAATTCGTTATAAGCTTCGGGCGAATACCAACAATAATGATAAACTTCAGCTAATAACATTTGTCGTTCCATTGGAAGCAATTTTTGCATTCCATTTTCTAAGTCTTGGTAGGTTTCTTGTTTCATATTATAGGTTTATTTTTGCTTTTTCCCAACTAAGAATTGAACGAATGGCGTCTATTTGGTGTACTGAAGAAGCGTTAATTCTGTCAAAGGCATTGCGTAAACGTGACCATTCGCGCGCCTTGCTTTTAATCCACATATTGACAGTTGACGTTGCAAGCTTACCGTCCATAATTTCCCCGATTTTGTCGCCTATTTCGCCGTCAATTACACATTCAATCTTATATTCTGCGGCGGTTCTGTATTCGCCTGACTGTGTCATTGCCACATTTAAAGTATCTAAACGTTTAATCAATAAATCGTGATAATCCGGCGTATCGTTTTTTGGAAGTGGTTTCTGTAAAAAGTCTAACATTCGTTCCGCTTTATTCGTTAATTCTTCAATTGTATATTCGCGCATTATTTTCTTTTTGTTGTTTTCTTAATATCGTTTTGGTTGTAATTCAAACCCATTGCAATACGGTCTTTGTCTTGTATTTGGTTTGATTGAAGGTTTGTCAAAGCTTTATCGTATGATTCTTGCGTTGTAATTGCTTCAATACGAACTGCTAATTTTTCTTTTGCCTGTTCGTCGTAGGTTGTGGATTCCAACAAAGTCAATAAATATAAACGCTTGTCATTTCCGATTTCGTCTTTATGTTCGTTTGTTGCGTCTGCGTCTTTGGTATCGTCAATTGCAAACAAACCATTCAAAGCATATTTGCGGGCATACGAAGAAGCTGAACCCGTAATTTGTGCGGCGTCCATTCCTTTCTTTACTTCTTCTTCACGCGCCCAACCGTGAACCATTGTGACTGTTTCTTTTGTTTCTTCGTCAATTAAAAATGCTGAACTTTTAATATATATTCTGTCGCCAACTTGTACGACTTCGTCACTAATAACCAACGCACAAAAGTATTTATGAAGAATTGGTTTCGCAGCTTCAATAATATCTTCTGCACTTCGGTATCTGTAATTTCCGAACTTGTTTAATTGCCCTTTGGGCGCTTTTAATTCTGATTGAATTTTTACTAATTTCATATAGGTTTTTTTAGGTTTATAAATTTAATACATATCGCCGTATTCTTCAAATTTTTCTGTCCAATCTGACATAGGAATAAACGGAACTTTTGGGAAATTGTTTTTAGGTTGCTGCAATAAATGCGGGAAATATTTTGCTTTGTGGTTTTTTAAATGCTGACGTGCAGACTTTAAACCTTCCAACCTTTGACGCGCGTTTGTTTTGTCGCTAATATCAAAAAGCCATTCCCAATAACGAACATTGTCACGCAAGTTTTCTAATTTTGCTAACTGATTCATTTTATTTTATTTGGTGTTTAATAAATACGTTTTCAATTTCTTCTAAAGCTTCGTGTGAAAGTTCTTCAATACGTTCTAAATTTCCTTCACTTACATAATTTAAGATAAGGTTTAAAGTTCCGCGACTAAATCCCAAAGCGCCTGCATAATCTGCGGCACGAACTGCGTTTTTTAAATACAATTCGCCAATTGTTTCAGTTGTTATTGTCATAAAAATTGTGCGTTACAGTCGCACCCCTGAATTTTTTAATTTAATACTTTATAAATTTGAAACTTATAACTGTCGTCAATTTGTTCAAATTCTAACTTTGCTAATTTTGTAGCTTCATCTTCCGAAACTTTTATTTTGTTCATTAAGAATAAAAGCTTTTCAAGGAATGGTTGTGAACTCCAAAGTTTTTTAATTTCTTTGAAATTCATTGTTGTCTTTTTCATTTGTGTTGGTTTTATATGAATAAATAAAGAACTATTATACAACAAATATACAGGTTATACACATAACCACCAAATAAAAAGTGACGAACGGTCAAATAAAATGATGAACGGTAATTGCTAAATAAATTAGTTACTAAAAATTTTAGTCTTCTTCGCCTAAATCAAAAATTTCAGCGTGCATTTCGCCAATAACTTCGGCAATAATGTCTAATGATTGTCTTTTAATACGACGTATTTTATTAGCTTCAATCTTTGAAACTAAAGTCAAGTCAATATCTTCAACTGCGCTATAAGCGTAATACGCGCAACTAATTAAATCGCTGCGCGTGGTTGTTTCGGCTTCTTCCCATTCAATGGCTTCTTCCGAAACTTCGGGTTCAATATTTGTTTTTTCGTCTTGCATTATAAACCCTTTAATTCGGCTTCGTCAGGACGTTCAACTTCTTTAAATTCCATTCTGTTGCCGCCGCGAATCTTTGCCAAAGTTCTTCTTATGTCCTGTTCAATTGCGTATAATTCCTGAAGCTTTTTAGAAAAAAAGTCTTCCTGTTGCTGAAGCGTCCATTTATTAAAACCTTTTGGCATTTTCATTTTTTTTAATATTTATAAGTTTTTTCAAGTATATGCTTAAATCCAAAGCTTCTTCGTAAGCGTGTTGTAACCAATCAATTTCGGTCAAATCTGTCCTATCCATTGTCGTACCGTATTCTTTAATTCCCTTGTCTTC
>Ga0213922_1000725_pt1 | contig 14210 bp, 20 predicted proteins | sample McNCre2917MG_FD_165060 | JGI IMG/M metagenome (GOLD analysis project Ga0213922, IMG submission 165060) | Freshwater microbial communities from McNutts Creek, Athens, Georgia, United States - 29-17 MG | ecosystem: Environmental > Aquatic > Freshwater > Creek | place: USA: Georgia | collected... | reverse complement strand
TATCTACCACTTCACAATGGTCCGGGTGAAATTGCACATAGCTATTGCCATTGGGCTGTGCTTGAGATATTGAAGGCCCGGAAGTTTTAAAATATCTAGTTTCGGTATTCTCGCAATTTAAAATAGGAAAATTAATTCTAATCGGAACGTTGGTTCCGTCAGTGTGTATACTACCTATTTTGTAGTGCATGATAAAGAACCCCACCATTGTAACATCTAGCCCTAGCGGCTTAAACATTGTAAGAAGTTCTGGAACTTCTTTGACAATTTCTCTTGGAGCGGCTACCCATGCACCTCTACCGGGAGCAACAAATTCAGGCCGAGCTTCTAAAAAAGTTCTAATTTTGGCTGCGGCTGTTTGATAATCTAAATCAAGATATTTGTAATATTTCATACAGGTATTTAACCCCATATAAATAGTGATATGAATTTCATAAAATTAAAAAATAACCTAGACATAGGTAACTACTCAATACATGAGACAACTAATTCTTATGGATTGATTATTGACGGAACATTTAAAGGTATTAAATATTCATCTGTTGAAACTGATATTAGACAACAGTTGCTTGAGTTGATTCCTGAAGAGCACCGTTGTCATTTTGATATATCTGCCATGCAGGTGAATGTAAAAATACCGCCGCATACTGACAGCAATATTACTGCAACTATTAATTTTTATATCAAAACAGATAACTGCCTAACACAGTTTTATTCTTTAAAAACCGATAAACCTAGAAAAAAACAATTACAGAATCAAACAACCGGATATTTATTTGCAGTCGAAGATTTGGACATAGTTGATAACTTTGTAGCAAAGTCTGGAGAAATATGGTTGCTGGATGTATCAAAACCGCACTCGGTGCTACCAATGTCTGATGGACCCATTGACAGAGTTGCATTGTGTTTGCAATCAAGAAAATTTAATTTTAACGAAACTATAAAATTATTAGAAGCTACTGGAAACTTATGATGTTCTAATAAGTTTGATTAGCCAGTATGTGGGATCTAACTCCCACCAGTGCTTGTGGCCAAAATTAGGATTGCCAGGATCACCGTGATGATTATTGTGCCAGCATTCACCTGTGCTCACGGGCCAAATCCATGGAACATTAACACTGGTATCTTTTGTATCGTAATTTCGATATCCTAATTTAGGATAGTGAACTATGCTAGTTTGTATAGCAAAGCTGTGAAATGCAATCATGCAAGGCAGTATCATAAAATACAACCAAAGATCAAAACTGATCAGTGCAACAATTAAATGGCTGAATATAAAGATTTTATTGTAATGATTATGGAAGATCATTGCGTCTTTGTCTTTTAATACATTGACAGCATACTTTAAATTTAGTGTAGCATAGTTTATTCTAAACAACCATAAGAAATAGGCATGCCAGAAACCGTCTTTGGGACTGTGCAGATCTTTGTCAGTGTCGGAGAATCTGTGATGATACCCTCGATGCACTGTTGTCCAAAATACAGGACTACCTTGTCCTGCTACAGTTCCGCACCATAGAGCAAATAGTTTTATTATGCGATATGTTTCAAAAGCCTTGTGGCTCAACATTCTATGAAAACAGGCACCCACGCCTAACATCTTAAAACAGATGTAACCTAGTATTACTGCTGTTAGCCACCAAGCTGGTGCAACGCCATTTACAATATTATAGATAGCCCAGATTGCTCCTATATGTAAAGGCAGTAATGTATAGGTGTTTTTTAATCTTTCGAAGGTCGATGTTTCCACAGTGTTAATAATTCCTGGTTACCGTTATATACTATTGTTTGCCAACAAGAATTATCACATTCATTGGGGCAGGTTAAGTATTTATAGCCGTCGGTCTTCCAGTCGATATTATACTGCCATTTAAACTCATCGATGACAAATTTTTCCCAATTTGGAGTTTCTCTACTAATAAAGTGTAGTTCACAATCTGTATTGTTATATAACCAATCTATTTGACTTATTGCAGATAGTCCAAAACTTGGACTCATTTTTCTCGGAAATGCAATTTTATTATTGGCTTTCCAACATCTATTCATAATACGATACGCACCTTTTGGCCAGCAATCTCTGCTGCCAATACTCGAACATAATTCCGGTGTTCCTGCATCATCAAAACAGATAGTCAGTGCCACTGCAAAAGAAATGGATTCGGGTCCATAATTTTTCCAAAGACGATGCGTATGGTCTTGATAATGTTTTTCTCGTAATTGGTCAAACAATGCATCAAGCTCTGCATCGGTTCCGGGGATCCAAGTTTTGGTTTCCATTGATATTGACGATAGTTATGATTTATGTTAATATGTGTGTATATTAACTCTGTGATATTTAACCATGAAAACATTGTTCAGGCTTTTTCTTTGTTTAAGTTTATTTGGAACTGCATCTGCCCAAACTAACATTCAATTCAATGAATCTTTTTTTGGAGATAACATTACCTATTTAAACAGTAAGAATGAAAAACAAAAGATTGGCATTACAGTTTACGGTAATAACGGAAAAAAACATACTGTGATCTACTTACATGGTTGTGGAGGAGTCAAATCTTACGCTACTCCATGGTTTACTAAATTCAAAGAGTGGGGCTACAATGTTGTAGTTATAGACAGTTTTAGACACCGTTGGCTTGGAGAGGCTTGTTACAATACCAAATACATAATGCAAACACCCTATGAGCGAGTAGATGATCTACACGCCACAGCTGAATGGATCATGCAACAGCCTTGGAATAAAGGAAAACCAGCCGCAGTGGGATTTAGTCACGGTGCCCAAGTATTGCACATTGCAAGTAACATGGAGTATGTAGAAAAATCTAAACGCCTACTTAGTTCCGGAGTGGCTTTTTATCCGTTTTGTCGTTCCGACATCATTACAGACAAAGATGCCAAATGGCCTTTTCAGATGCATTTAGGCGAACTTGATGATTGGACTCCCGAGTCTCGATGCAGAGGACACTCTGCATTTCAATCTAATACCTTTGATTATAATGTGTATCAGGGAGCCCATCACGGATGGGATATGGGATTTAGTGCTACCATGATGGCCATGGGCGAGTATGAATTAATTCGTCCTCGCACTATTGCACCTAATGCTCAAGCTGATCGCGACAGCAGTGAAAATACTAGAAAATGGCTAGCAAAGTTTTTTAATTAAACTTTCTATATTCCGGAAGTAGAATACCTTTAACAATAGCACTGTCTATACTTTTAGAATTTAACTCAAAAAGCCAATCCCATGAATGCGTGGTGATTGGCTTTTCTAATGCTGGAACAATTTCATCCACGACCATGATATAGCGTTTACGAATCGAATCTCTCCATGCCCTATCAAATACTTTAATTTTACTTGCTTCTATCACACGATAGTATTCGTAATAGCCAATACGCTCTGCTTCGGCCATCGCATGTTCCCCGCATTTGGTCCCTGTGTGTATGGCACGATAATCTTTGTAATCTGAAAAATAATAACTCATAGACCAGGCTTTAACAACCACTGAAAAATCTTGACATAGCATGGTTCGCAATCTACCGTCTTCGAACCACCCATATGCATTTCTTGTTTTGCTGTCCCACATTAACCAATCGTGAATTAGTTTATCAACTAGTATTTCTCGACGTGTCTGGCCAGTCCACGGAATAACCTCTGACAGATCTTGTCCCATAACGGTGTCTATGTTAGACATCAATTCTTTGAGATCTTTTATATTAGTTTTATCTAAAATTTTTATCATACAGTAATATTAAGAAATGTTTTTTTAGCTTCTTCCCAACTTAGCTCTTGTTTAAATCTCAAACTCAAACACCAACGATCTACAGTATCAAGATTTTTTACCCTATGCGGAATATCAGTTCTAACCAATGTTGGGTTTTTTAAAATTAAAGATTCTACTTGTGTAAACTTTGTAGCATCTATATCTGTATTTCCCATGTATCCATAATTAATTCCACTGAGTATAAAACCTTGTTTATTCATGGGAATAATTGGCCACTTTTCTTTTTCATCTGTGTGAAACCATTCCATTATAGAATCGGTTTCGTCTAAGTTCCAATTAACTCCGTAATTGCAAAATTTCCATTGATCCTTTTCTAAGATTAAATCTCGATGTATAGGACTGCTAGCACCTGGACGTTTTCTAAACAAAACAGCACCCAATGAATCTAAACCTATACTTGAAAAAATTTCAATAATTTCTTTTTTTATAAAGTCTAGAGAAATAGAAACATAAGTTGGTGCACCTCTAATTGCTGCAATTTGTGGTCGTTGAAATCCCTCAATTAACGGCTGTGTGGGCAGGACTAACTCTACAAAATTCATAATTTTATTTAAGGTGTCAGCATTTCTTCAAACTGTTTAATTGGAATTTCCCAGGTGCTGGTAGTTCTAAATTTAGTAGAGTATTTTCTGTTTAATTCGATGCATAGCCCGCCTAGTTGTTCACTGCCGTGATATTTTAATCTTGGTTCTAGATCATTCCAACTTTTAATATAAACCACTGTTTTAGTTGATCTGCTGCTCATTTTGTATGACAATTGATCATTAATACATTTATTCATGTCAGAGTCTCTGACCATTGCTAGAACAATTTCTGGATTGTGCATAAAAAATCCTAGACATCCTAGTATTTTATTTTTAACTGCAAATCTGTTCCATGCAAGAATATATTCGTATTCTATATAGTTCCACTGATATTTTGGTTTAGTTCTATCAAAGATCCAATCAATGGAAATATCTTTGGACACATATAAATCTCCGTTTCCTAGCACAGGGAATCCGTTTAGATTATCCCATACGTGTTTCATTAATTTCATGTGGGGCAGCATTTCGCTCTGAGAACACTGAGATTGATCAAAGTAACTCTCGGCTTCATCACTGAGTAACCAATCAGGATCTATGTTGTAATAACTATGATCTAAATTGTGTTTTTTAATAAACTTATCAATATAGTGCATTTCGTGAGAACTAAAGTTATTTTTAAATTTAAAACTAATAACTTTAAAATCAACACCTGCGTCGATAAATGCTTTGACCACAACTTCGCTGTCAAGCCCGCCACTTAAAAACAAATAGGGAATCCTGTCTAATTGTTCTGCTTGCAATGATACTTCTTTGGCTGTGTTAATACATTCTTCTTTGAACGAGCCGGGTTGTCTAGAACATTTGCTGTATGAACAAAAAAACTTATCAGTTTCGTAGTTCTTTTTTTCTGCAAATGGAATACCATTATAACCAAATATAAAATGATTATCAACAGTGTAAGGCAGACTCATTTTATGCCTTTAATTTTGTCATGCACATATCCCTTAACTAGCATGTCAATGGGATGCATTTTTCCATAGAACTCGTTGCTAACCCATGCATCAGCTTCTTCATCGTAGTCAAACCATGGGCTGAATCCTAACACTAGATGCACCCTACTTTTAACTTCTTCAGTTGCAGGAAAAACTCTATGTGCAAGATTAGTGTCCCATGTATACATATTACCATATGCTAGATGTTCGGGTCTTTTACCAAGCAATTGAAACATAAATGTTTCATCAGTTTTAATAGGAATATTGACACGTAGGTTTTCCCAGACAGGTTCGTCTTTGTGCCAACCAAATTTAGGACGAAACTCTGCTGGCACATGCTGGGCATTGATCACAGCTAATCTTCCACGAACGGCAGACCTACTAAATCCATCTAAAAAATCTTTTAATCCTGTTTCGGCAACACAGGGTGCATACTTTCTAAATCCATAAGTGTCAAAGTAACTGTTACGCACTGATTTGAATTTCTGCACTTGACCAAAAAAGAATTCCGTGGCATCATTAATAGGAGTTCCTAGTGTTTGTTGATTAGGATCACACTCTTCTTGGTAGTCAGGATTATAAGCAAGACTTAGGCCGCCATAATCTTGTCCTTGTCCTTCGGAATATCTCCAGCCATGGAAACCAAATTGATCTAATGCATCTAATGTTGTTTTAGATAATTCATCAATGTCAAAACTATGATTAAGATTTATGAGATTTGATGGATCAATTTCAGGCGTCAACGAGTTTGCCAACGATTCTACATCAGTGGTATTCTTAATATATTGCCAAACTGATAACGGATCTGGAACTTCTTTAACATAAATTGTGTGCTTCATATCAGGTTACCAATCGTGTATTACAGGAAAAGGTTTTTGTGCAACAGGAATAAATGGACGTTCTACAAAGTCTATGGCAAACTCTTGTATAGCACTTTTCTTAATATCAATGGCTAATATTATTCTAGGCTGAGTCCCTCGATGTTTAATACCGTGAAAATACATGGCATCATCGAAGGCAAATAAATCGCCAGGAACCCAAGTGTAAATTTCATTTTCTATATTAAATTTGCACTCAGGATCTCCTGTTAAACATAGATGCATTCTAAAATTATAGCGAGTAGAATCTACTCCAAAATGATGATTGATCACCGATCCGGGCTGTGCCGCATAAAATACCACTGATGCTAGATGTTCTTTGTAAGTATCAAACCATTTTTTTATAGTGGGCATTTGTTCTATGTTGTCATTCCAATGTCGTTCAGTTTCATCGGGTTGCCAGTTCATTTGCCGTGCTTCTGGAATAGTCAATACTTCGGGTTTTACATAAAGAGCGGCTGCAACAATCCTGCCATCAAATAATTTTTCTTTGCGTATACTGCTGACATAGTTTAATTTATTTGACTCGTTTTGCACCTCTAACAAGTTATGTCCCATTTTAGCTTTGCGTTGTGCAATAAACTCATCGCGTATCAGTTCCCAATTTTCTGTCAAATAGTCAGTTATAGGATTAGGTCTAAATCGAATGTATGCGCTCATTTTACTGTCATCTTTCCACCAAGCATTGTGGCCATATAATAGATAGCATCAAATTCATGGGAACTGCCTTTGGTTGTTCCTTTGATTGGGAATCGGTGGTGGTTATTATGCCACCCTTCGCCTAATACTAAAAATCCTGTTAATACATTATTTCTACTAGAATCATTGGTGTCGTGTGTTTGATACCCGTGAGTATGATTCCAGTAATTTACAAAACTTCCTGCTAACCAAGTTAGGCCGCCCGGGACGATGTGGCAAGCAATAACAGCCATCCATCCGCCTAGTAGATACAAGATAGCAATCCAAGGTAATTGCAGTAGATAATAATACTGATGAATAAAAATAATATAATCATCTCTTAATAAGTCTACAACTCTTTTTATAGATACTTTAGAAAACATTGTGCCAAACATCACATACCATACTGATTGATGTTGAGGCGAATGAGGATCTTTTTCAGTGTCGCAATATAGGTGATGCGCTCTGTGAACTGCGACCCAAGTTAATGGGGAGCCCACATTGGCCATTGATGCTAGCATAATCAATGACTTTTTAACCAGTGGATGAAATTTCCAAGAGTTATGAGATAGGGTTCTATGAAAAGTTAAAGCTACTCCTACGCCAGCGTATAGTATGTAGAAAATGACACTGGTAAGAATCCAAAATAGATCTGCATTAAAATAAAACCACAATATGGTGCACCAACTGAATAATTGGATTATAAAAATTTTAATGCTAGAAGGGGCAAACACGATAACGACCTTTATCAATAACATCAGCATTTATATTAGATACATGATCGTATACAACAGTTACCCAAATATCTTTAGTGTAAGTAAAAGAATGGGGTGTATTATATGCATCGAACAAAATAGCATCGTTGTTATTTATGGTGATATATTCTGTGCCTAAAGATTTACGTTCGTGAGCTAATAATAATTTGTGATTAGTATATCCTTGTTCGAATACTTTAGAATCATGTTCCAGTGGATCACATAATATTAGCTTAGGAAGCTCTGTGTCGTTGTTTGTTAATTTAAAAAATACAGACAAGGTAGAAGATTGTCGATTGTGGTCTTGATGGATGTGCGGAAACAATCGTTCTCCAAATGAATTGTGTGAAAAGATAATAACGCTCTGCGAACATGAGTTTATTATTTTTGAAACTTTTTCGTCTACACTATTAAAAAATGTAAAAAGTTTTACATACAAATTATAATCGTCTTGTATAATTGTTGACAGCGTTTCAAAAAATCCAAATCCTAAATAATTCGGATCAAACTTTTTTGAGTTAGATAATTCAATCGATTTGCCTAAACGATGCGTATGATTAGAATCAAAAATAAATCTTCTAGTGCTAGTTGTAGACAACTCAATAGTTTCGTTGATTTTATCATACCGTGGAACTCTACCAAGAGGAAAAAAAGACCTAAATAATAGGTCTTGTTCAGATGCAGTTAACTGAAGCTCGTTCATTGAGTATTTGTTATAGCGTGTTCTATTTCAGAATAAATTTCGGGCGCCAATGAAAAATTAATTATAGGATCGTAGGCTTTTTCATATAGCTTGTTGGTCTTAACTAAAGCGGTATATAAATCTTTGTCTATGATATCTGCAACTATATGCCATCTATCGGAATTACCACAATTAGCGGCTGCGTGTAAAGTTTGATTATTTGTTTCATAGACATTGCCTACTTCCAAATTAAACTGCTCTATACCTTTGTTAGTTTTAAATGCAATTGTGGCCGCAGGATTTGTAACAATGGGGATTCTTATTCTTTTTGCAATTGCATGGAACAGTAGATAGTCGATATGCACTAGACTTTTTGCTCCGGGCGGCAACGAACTTATATCAAGATACATGATAATTTCGTTTTCTTTAACATAAGGATTTACAAAAGGCAGCAGTATTTTTTGTAATTCTAATTGTGTTTGTTTATCTGGAATATCGTAGTTGCTTGGTGTTATTGCTTTGATACTAAAGCTAGTGTCCATTAGTATGTTTGTAGCACGGCGCACCCATTTGTCATTAAATGACGTTGTTATTATGTCATGCAGTGATTTTAAGTCGTCAAGATTTGATTTACCTATGACCCTTACTGGAGCACCATCGAAATACATTTTATTAGACCGTGTCGATTGTCTTAACGATAGATCCGCCGATAGAGTTGATAAGTGCAGTAAACTCGGAAATAATGGTATTATAATCACCTACAGTAGAATTTGCCCAAACATAATAGTCATCTATCGTTTGTTGATTGTTCCATCGATATAGAGTAGTAAAAGTATTTTCTACAGGATCGTGATCCCAACTGGCTTCGCAGCCCTCGATGTGATTAACTTGACTTCCAAGCGTTTTCATTTTATCAGAGATCACTGGTGCTGTTTCGAGCATTGACTGGATAGTATTCCCTGCAGGTAGCGTAATAACATATTTGACTAAAATCATTGTATGTCTCCAAAATTAGTTTTATGTATTTATTCTTAAGATCTTTTGCTTATAATTTTTAATACTCTGCTGTCGATGCCGCATTATCTTTGTATAATTTAAATCTTTTATCTTAGTCTTGCTGGCTTCTTCCAGCGAATATCCGTGATTCAGCAAAACCATCAAGAACCAAGAACTTGGGTGATCTTCACTGCGCATTAATTCCTGATTGAATTGTTCTGCTAGGCTAGTAGCAGTTGCGTAGTCAAAATGATCGTTACTCCAAAAATCAGTTGTGGTATCTAATTGGTAGCCATAATCTTTGTAGTTGGTATTAAATTCAGATTTGTAATAAGTTTTACTAGTCAAGTTTAAGGGAAAGAACACAGAATTGATGGGATTGTTTTTAACCCACTCATAGGTATTGTGTATTGACTCTACAGTCTCATAGGGTAATCCTATGATAAAAGAACATGTTATAGGCAATTTCTCTTTCCAATGATCGTAGTGTAGTTCTAGTAAAAATTCCTTGGCTCGGTCTACGTTCATTCCCTTACCTATGGTTGTTGCGGATCGCTGATTTAGACTTTCAATGCCAAAAAACGGGCTTGCTAGTCCCATTTCTTGTAGCATGGAAATTTGTTCTCTGTGGGCATTTAATAAATCTAATCTTAGGTAAGTTGTAAAATTAATTTTAAAAGGCAGATCTGTTATTACCCTATGAATTTTTTCTACTTTGTCGGTGCTGTCATTAAATGTGTCGTCACTTAAAAAATAGTTAGTAGTTCCAAATGTTTCATAATTGTATATTAATTCTTCTTTGATCAGAGTTGGGTCTCGTAGATAATCTAATTTTGATTTTCCGTTTAGTGGAAATGCACAAAAACTACATTTAAAAATACAACCTCGACTTACTTCTAAAGGCAATACTTCATTTGGTAATATTATATCGTTGTGTGTAAATCGATGATCTAAATTTTCAATTGAAAAACTTTTATCTAACGGATCATTGCTTATTACCTTGGGACCACCTGTTGTCTGTTCTTCTATTAAAAATGTAAGTTGTTTTTTCTTTTTTGGATTATTGGGCAGGCTATTTAGATAATCTAATAACTTGTCCTCGGCATAACCGTGTATCACTACATCAACATTGGGTATGTTTTTTCCGGACTCAGATTTTGCACCGCCAAGTATGACCTTTACTTTTTGATTTTTATTTTTGATATATTCTATTATTGAAAGAATATTTTCAGGTAATTCTACAAGTTCAAATTTTTGTTCATCGTTGTGAATAAATTTAGACTTGTTGTCTACAGTATAAAATGTAGTAGATATACCAACGGCCAGTGTGTTTGGCCCCACAAATTTAGAAACTGCAGTAATTAATTCTTCCGATGTAAAGTAATCAGTGAAATCTATAACTTGGACACTGTATCCGTGCTTTCTAAGAAAGTGGGCTATCTGATAAGCTCCTATAGATCTTTGAAAGAAGATACCGCTGACGCAGGTGAATAAAATAATGTCCATTATTTTAAATATCCACAACGTATTACAATTGGCTTTTTGTTTAATCCATTAGTAGTTGACAAAATATATTTGGCAGTTAATTCGTTGGTGGTTTTTGTCATCGGTGGAATTTTTTCTATATCAGTGAATTCATATCTTTGGTTAACCATATCAGTGGCTGTGAGGGTTAAAGATAATCGTTTATTGCCAGAGTCTCGCACAGCATAATAAAATTTAGTAACTCCACGTTCTTCGGCACACTCACATAGCTTGTCCAATATTAAACCTCCTATCTTAGAAGCATTATATTGATTTTTATCTGATAACTGCCGTATATAACAAAACCCTAGAATCCAATTTTTACCAGTAAAACTTTGTAAACATAATCCCAGAACATTTTCTTCTTCATCCACGGCTATTATTACTTGTGCAGCCTCGTTAGGAGGTGCATGGTCTGTTACTAATTGTATATGTTTATCACGTAGTCCGGAAGTTGTTAAATCAATGCCATACATGGTTTCGTAAGAATTTATGATTCTTATCATGTTGGGAATATCTTTTTCTAAAGCTGGACGAGCATACATCAACATATTTACCGCCATGGTTAACAGCAATGTAAATAACTGAACAAATGCGATATTGACATTATATTTTTTCTATGCTACAATCATAAAATGACCAAAATATCAAAAAGTCCAGAACGACATACTTTTCAAATAAACAACTATGTCAAGCGTAAAGAAGAGGAAGGACTAGAACCTCACGAAGAATATATTGAGATGTTCAAAACTTGGAAACAGCAGGATGAAGAAAATATGGCAGATCCTAAATGGCAAAAGGATAACCTAGAATACGATCTCCGTAGCACCCGATGGATACTTGAAAAGGCTCGTGGCGATAATGTCTATGCCCAAAACTTATATGCTGCCATGTGCAACAATGAGTTTATCAAAAGAGAAATGTGGCCTATATTGAAAGACCAAAGATGGTCATGTAGTTGGCGCCATGCCGGTGGTATCGTCGCTGACATGCAGGAAAAAGGTGATTACATTGATTGGTATTGTAGCGGCATTAGAGATACTAGAACACTGAGTGAAAGTGAGTTTGCCAATCTTACCGAACAAGAACAACTAGCCTACAAAGCAGGAGAAGGCTATGTAAGTGAAAGTGTTGTTACCGATGAGATCAAAAATGACCTATATAAGTTAGGTTGGTTAGTTGTAGAAGAAAAGGAATAATAAGATGAATGAAAAACCAAAGATGGATGAAAAATTATATTTTACTTCTACTAGAGCATCTCAACTGAATTTTGCTAGGCACCCGAGCAATACTTTGCCCAATGAGAAAATGATTGAGTATAAGTTAGAAGCAGAAAAGAGATTTGGAAATTTTTTATTTGTTCCTTTAGATATACCTGTAATAAAGGACGATTTATTTGTTGAATGGTATTGGGAGAACGCCAAGCCTGTTAAAAAACTAAATTCCGATGTTGCTACTCGAAGGACTGATCTAGAATCATTTGTAAGTGTAGATGTGGCAGAAGAAGGATCTTGGGTATTTAAACAAACAAATCCTTTTCAGAATCCCTGGAGTTTGAATTATAGAACAGATTTTTCTAAACTATTTCCTCGACTAACTGAACAACTTTATGAATATTTTCCTGTAAAAACATTGGATAGCTATGCTATTTGGTCGAGCATTGAATCGATACCGGCCCACAGGGACGATGCAGTATTTTTAGATTTTCCTTCTAGTTTTAGAATAATGTTACACGACGAAAATCCTGCACCTACGTTATTTGTAGAAGAATATAAACCAAATAATAACGTTCCAGTTCCTGATACAAAAAAATATGTTCCTAGACTAGACGATACAAATTCATTTGTGTGGAATAATTTAAGATCAAGGCACGGCAGTGATTATCTAGGAAACAGAAAAATATTGGTATTATTTAGATATTTCTTGCTAGACTGGGAGAAATATTTTTCTTTAATGGATCGTAGTATTAGCAAATACTCTGATCATTGCTTGAAAAGTAATCTTACGTTAAATGATTTTGTAAAAATTGAGGATGATATGTTATGACAAGACAAACAGGATATGTAGAAAAAGGTTGGGGCTATGAGATCATTTGGGCAACCAATGACAAATACTGTGGAAAGATCATGTGCTTTACTACACCCGGAGCAAAGTTCAGTATGCACTTTCACAGTGTAAAAGAAGAAACTTGGTTTGTCAATGCCGGCCAATTTCTTGTGAGATGGATTGATACTGCCACTGCCGAACTGCACGAAAAGATTTTAAAAGAAGGCGATACTTGGCACAATCCGCCACTGCAACCTCACCAGCTACAGGCTTTGGTTGCTGACAGTATGATTTTTGAAGTCAGCACCGCAGACAGCGTTGAGGATAATTATAGAGTAGGACCTGGAGACAGCCAACTTAAAAAAGAGAAAACTGATGCACCCCAAGAAAACATACCTGGTTGAAGAATTATTTGAAGACATTCCCGGAGATCCGGACAATGTTATTTTAAAAATTCCGCAAGAAATATGTGAAGCCCAAGGTTGGGTAGAAGGAACCAAACTTGACATTACTGCAAAAGAAGGAATGCTAACGCTGAAAACACATGTCGAATAAAGATGATCTGATAACCCTCACGGGCAAGGTTGATGAAGTATTGCCCAATAATACATTTAGAGTCAAAATTGATAACATGGAACATATGATTCTTTGTTATATGAGCGGCAGACTCAAACAAAATAAAATCAAAGTTATCATGGGCGATAATGTCAAAGTCGAAGTCAGCACCTACGATTTGTCCAAAGGTAGAATAGTTTACCGTCTCTAACCAAAATTAGTTGACAACCTTGTATTTTGAGCATATAATACTAGCATTGTAACTAACACCGGAGCTCAAGATGTCTAAAAACTTTCCAGTCCAAGAAGTTTTGGAATTGGCGTGTGCGGCCCAAAGAATCAACGGCGAATATCTAAAAGAGTCCGAAGGTGTCTATGACAGTGAAGGTAAATTCCTTTATGTAAAAAACACCAACAAAATGTTGATGCTAATTACATTAGATCCCACACTTTGGACTGCTGACCCGGCTACACAACCATTACCGCTCAAAGTCACTGAGGAAGATCAACAGCAAGCAGATGCTGTTCGAAAATATTTTAGAAAATTTATGTTTGGTGCCATTGCCGGTGAAAATGATTTCCAAACCGAAGTCAACTCAATTCTCAGCGCAGATACTGTCGAACAGCGTAGATTTGGTTTTGTTGCCTGTTTGCCCAGTGTCATGGAACGTGATGTAAAGAGAACCGAAATCAAACGTTCACTTCGAGATTGTGACAACGAAGCATTGGCGGATGTAGATAAAACCGTGTTTGATCTCGACTGTGAAGTTATTGAAGTTAAACGTTCAAATAACTTTGATG
>Ga0213922_1000724_pt1 | contig 14225 bp, 5 predicted proteins | sample McNCre2917MG_FD_165060 | JGI IMG/M metagenome (GOLD analysis project Ga0213922, IMG submission 165060) | Freshwater microbial communities from McNutts Creek, Athens, Georgia, United States - 29-17 MG | ecosystem: Environmental > Aquatic > Freshwater > Creek | place: USA: Georgia | collected... | reverse complement strand
CGGACTTTTAATCCGTTTGTCGTGGGTTCGACCCCCGCTGGTCCCACCAAAAATCTTAAAAGGACTTAGAGAAATCTAAGTCCTTTTTTCATTTCCGAATCGAAATCGTATTTTTATCGAATATGGTAGAAATACGATTAATGTTATGTAAATAAAAATGAAAGCGCAAAAACCACCGGGAGGAGCGGTGGTTTTTGAGACTTAGGCCGGCGTCGCGTTGCCAGACAAATAGCTGGCGTAGTTGTTGGTCAGTTGATCGTAGGCGTTGGCGGCATCGCTAAACATGTTTTGCTTTTGGAGCAACCAGCCATAATTGAACCAGGCCACGTGCTTGCGCTCATCTTGGCTGTGCTTGAGCCATTGGCGGTAAACGTCAATCGCCTCTTCGTAGCGGCCCGAGGCCTCTAGCATGTCCGCTGCTTGCGTGAGTTCGTTGAGCGTGAAGCTGGTGAGCTTAGCGCCTGAAAGGTATTGGTTTGATGACATGGTTCACTCCTGTTAATCAATACCTTTATTCAAGCAAATCACGTGCCAATAAAAATTGACAGTAACACTATCTAATATGAAAAGTCACTATTCCATTCTGTTGGTGCTTCTGGCGCTACCGCAAATTGCCCAAGCGGCTGAGTTGTCTACGTTTGACGAGGTGCGGGCGCAGTACCAGTCATACAAAGATCCAACGCGTGTGTCGTATTTATATAACCGCTGTGCAGCATTGCAGCTCAATGTGGCAGCCCTTTTGCATCGCAAAGGGCAAAAACAAGGGGCAAAAGACTTTGAGAGTCTGGCTCAGCACTTCATGGTGTTGTCAGAAGCCAATGAGCGTGAAATAGACAAAAAGCGGGGTCTCAAGAGCAAAGACACCATGAAAACCGTGCAGCGCAACGTTGCAAATGTGTCAGAGGTCTACAGCCAGCGGCTAAAAGTTAACTTTGCCAAGCGCGGTGAATACATCGTGGGCGATGCTCAGCTTGAGTCTGAGTTGGCCGAGTGCAATTTGCCTGAGGTGTTTAAGAAGAAGGCGCTGCAAGATTAGTGGTTCAGCCTAAGCCGCGCTATGCTTGGGCTGTCTCAGATCACTCATTTCTAGGAATTCCTATGCGCCAGAACTCCACAGCTTTTGCCGTTTTAGCGTTGTTGCTTGGCATGAGTGCAAGCGCCCAAAACATCCCAGATGCAGGCGCTTTGATGCGCCAAACTGAGCAAAATATTCGGCAAACCCAGGCGCAGCTAGCGGCACAAAAGCGAGCCTCTTTGCCGCCTGAGGCTGTATTGACCGAGGCGACGGTGGTGACCGTTGAGCGCTTCAAGTTCAATGGCAATCGGCGTCTTAGCACCGAGCAACTGCAGGCGGCGGTCACAACATTTGCCAACCGGCCCTTAAACCCCCATGATTTAAAGCACCTCACCGATGCGGTGTCGCAGGAATACCGCAAAACAGGGTGGGTGGTGCAAACCTATATTCCTCGTCAAAACCTAGATGGGCCCGAGCTTGTGCTGCAAGTGATTGAGAGCATTCCCCCAAATAAACCGTAGCACTATCTAATCAAAGTTAGATAAATAAAGCCCTCGCAGCTCAAACCCTCTGCATAGCCAGAAAAACCGTCAAGAAAGCGGCAAGGCACGGAACTTGCATTAAGACAACCCCTATGGTTGTTTTAGTACTCGTTTTGTGAAATTAACCCGATCGCGAATCATTGCAGCGATTGCGTTCCTGTGCCTTTTGGGCGGGTCGTTGGAAATCTACGACCCCATATTGCCCAAAAACGCAGGCACTGTGCTGCGCGCGATTGAGGACAAAACCAGCCTGCCCGTGACCGATTGGGCTGAGGCTGTCACCGGCCAAACCTTTGCCAAACCCCAGCAACCACGCGGTTTGGTCGATGCCGCCATGGACAAAATGCTGGAGCAAAAAGAGGTTGAGCAAGCGGCCAAAGAGCTCATCACCCTTAAAAATATCCAGTTCACTGGTGTCACCATCCTCGGTGACATGGAGCTCAAGGGCATCGTCGAGCCCTTCATCAACACCCCCATGACCTACGAGCAAATGCTCGAAATCGGCATGGTCGTTGAGTCGTACTACCGCAAAAATAACTACTTGGCCCGCGCTATTTTGCCGCCCCAAGACCTGACTGACGGGGTTTTGACGGTCGATGTCATCGAATCTGTGTTCTCCAAGGTCGAAGTCGAGCAAGAACTCCAAGACTTGCCCAACACCCAGGCCCACGTCGAGGCCATCATCCAAGCCCAGCAGCCCACGGGCGAGCTGTTGAACACCCAAAAACTCGACCGCGCTTTGGCTTTGGCCAACGACATTCCCGGCATGAGCGCCCAAGGTTCGCTGCGTCAAGGCCGCGATGCGGGTGAGACCGAACTATTGCTTAAGTTGTATCAGGGGCGCACCCGTCAAGCCGAACTGACCGCGGACAACGGTGGCTCACGCTCGACGGGTGTCATGCGCTTGATGGCCAACCTGACCTGGTTTAACCCCAACGACCTCGCCGACATGCTGAATGTGGTGGCTGTGCACACCCGTGGCAGCGACTACGCCCGCTTGGCCTACAGCATCCCCGTCGGCACCGACGGTTGGCGCATGGGGATGAACGTCTCAGCCATGAGCTACGAGGTGGTGGTGGGCGAGCAGGGCATGGTTGGGGCCGTGGGCCGCGCCATCACCCAAGGCCTGGAGTGGGTCTACCCGCTGCTGCGTGCTGATGACCGCAGCGCCACCGTCACCCTCACTGCGGACACCAAGAAGTTTCAAAACACCTCGGCCCAAGGCTTGTTGATGTCTGACTACGCAGCCAAAGTCATGACCGCACAGGTCTCGGGCTTCTACCGCGACCTCAATCCAGGCGGCGGCACGGGTACCTATTCATTACAGCTTTCTCATGGTGGCATCAACCTAGACGGCTCTTTGAGCCAACAGACCGACGCCACCACGACCCAAACCCACGGCACGTTTAACAAAATTCGCCTCAACGGCACGTGGCAACAAGCCATCACCACCCAAACCTCGGCCTTTGTGTCCTACACAGGCCAGCTGACTGACAAAAACCTTGACTCATCCGAAAAAATGCAGCTCGGCGGCATGAACGGCGTGCGGGCTTATCCCACGGGCGAGGGCTCGGGCTCGGACGCTCAGCTCATTCAGTTGGAGCTGCGCCACCAGCTAGAAAACGGCATCAACATGGCCACCTTCTACGACTGGGGCCAAGTTTGGCTGCAGCATGACCCGTCTTATCCGGGCGGCCCTCAGCACAACCTCAACACCTACAAAGGCTTTGGTGCCAGTGTGGGCTACACCACCGAAGAGGGCGTCAGCTTCAAAGCCACTTGGGCCAGAAAGATTGGCAACAACCCCAACCCCACGCAAACCGGCAACGACCAAGACGGCACGCGTGACCGCAACCGTTATTGGCTGCAAGTCACCGTTCCTTTCTAGCGCATGAAACATTTGCGCCAGAAAAATCGTCACGGCCCCCCCTCAAGAAGTCCGCTGCCATTCCGAATCGGAATGGCAATGCCGCGCCTCGTAGAAACACGCCCCTCCGATTCAGACGTTTTCGCACGTCTAAGCATGGGTGCGCCTGCGCGATTTGCGCCACCGCGTGCTTCTATAAGTGTGTTGGCCTATCTTCTAGGCGCTGTCGGGCTGTTTTCGGTGCCAGTTTTGGCCCAAACGACCACGGCAGCCGCCACATCTGCGCCACCTGTCGCCGCCACTCAGCTGCCCATCGGTGGCCAAGTGAACGCGGGCCAAGCCAGCATCAGCCAATCGGGCAACACCCTCAACATCAACCAAACCAGCCAACGCGCGGTGGTGGACTGGAACACGTTCAACGTGGGCAAAGACGCCACCGTCAACTTTCAGCAGCCCAACGCCCAGTCATCCACGCTCAACCGCGTGACCGACAGCCAGCCCAGCCAAATCTTGGGGCGCATCACCGCGCCGGGCTCGGTGGTGTTGGTCAACCCCGAAGGTGTGTACTTTGGTAAGTCATCCAGCGTCGATGTGGGTGGATTGGTAGCAACTACACACAACACCACCAACAAAGACTTCATGGATGGGCAGCTCAAGCTCACCCGCAACGGCGCCAGCGGTAAGGTAGAAAACGACGGCGAGCTACGCGCCGCGCTGGGCGGCTACATCGCCATGCTCGCGCCTGAGGTGCGCAACAGCGGTGTCATTGTGGCCAACCTCGGCACCGTCGCCTTGGCTGCTGGTGAATCCTTTGAGCTTAAATTTGACGGCAGTGGGGCGTTGAGCAACGTGCGTGTGACGGCAGCGGCCATCAACACCTTGGTCGAAAACAAAAACGCCATCAAAGCCCCGGGCGGCCTCATCATTCTGTCGGCCCAAGCCGCCAGCCGCTTGCAAAGTGGCGTGGTCAACAACAGCGGCACCATCGAAGCCGCAGGCTTGGTGCGCCGTGCAGGCCGCATCTTGCTTGAGGCCAGCAGCAGCATCTTTAACAGCGGCAGCATTCGGGCCGATGCCACGGGCGGGGTGAACGCAGGGCCTGCGGGCACCGTCAGCCTCAACGCCCCGGACGTACAAAACAGCGGCACAGTTTCAGCGGCAAACTCTTTCCCCGACAGCGGCAGCCTGGCGGCAGAAACTGGCCGCATCCAAATCAACGCCGACACCTTCACCCAAACCGCCAGCGGTTTGCTAGACGTGTCCGCCGTGGCCCTTCAAGCAGGCCGCATCGACATTGCAGCCGCACAGGCCATCGCTGTGAGCGGGCGCATCTTTGCCAACGGCGTGGTGACAGACCCCACGCACATCGTGGCCAACGCCTTGGGCGGCACCATCCAGCTTCAAGCCTCCCGCCGTGTCGACCTGACCACCGCCGTGCTTGATGCATCGGGCGACGGCGGGGCGGGGCGCATTCATATTCAGGCCGATGGTGTGCCCGCTGTGCCAGCCGACCCAGCCAACAACACACCGGCCCAAGCCCCCGTGCATGGCGCTGTGCTGCTCAGTACCAATACAGTTTTACGCGCCAACAGCGCCCGCTCCCAAGCAGGCCGTATGGAGCTGGAGGGCGACGACATCAGCCTAGACACTGGCACCTTGATCGAAGCCAAAGGCGCTACCGCAGGCGGCACCGTGCTGGTGGGCGGCGACTGGCAGGGCGGCGGCACGATGCGCCAAGCCACAACCGTGGCCATGAGTGCCGACAGCACCATTGACGCCAGTGCCACCGACAACGGGGATGGCGGCAAAGTGGTGTTGTGGAGTGATGTGCGTAACCCCAACTCCTTCACTAATGTTGCGGGCAATTTATTCACACAAGGCGCTGGTAGCGGAAAAGGCGGAAGCATCGAAACATCAGGTGCCGTGCTCACGGTATTTGGCAACGTGCAAGCGGGTAACGACGGCTTGTGGCTGTTAGACCCGCAGGATATTTACGTTGGTGACAGTTATGGCAGTGTTTTAAGTTCAACGCTTTCCAGTGCCTTGAACTCAAGCAATGTGACGCTTGATTCAACGGGGGCTTCCATCTCTTGTTCAGGGGTGTCTTGTTCGGCGGGCTCTGGCAGCACGGGCAATATTTTTATTGGTGGCGCTGTGACGTCAACTGGCAACAAAACGCTCACGCTCAAGGCCGCCAAAGACATCTACATCAATGCCCCCATCACGGGGACATCGGGCATGAGCTTGGACTTCCAAGCCAACGCTGGTTCGGTGCAAATCAACCAAGCGGTCAATGTGAGTGGCTCTTTGTCGGTGGCTAGCAGTGGCAAATTTGTCACGGCTTATGGCTCCAGCATCACAGCTAACGCCGGCATCACCAAAGTGGCAGGCGGTGGTTTGACCTCGCTAGGTGGTCACTTAACCACGACAACAGGCAACATCACCATCAACGGTGATTTACTCATTCGCAAAGACCTTGCGCTGACGACCACCACTGGCAACGTGACCGTCACAGGCAATGTCGACAGCATTGCCACCACAGCTCAAACCTTTACTACCGCGACCGCAGGCTCATCGCTGTCCACCACATGGACAGCACCTACAGGCGTCAGCGATGTGGAAGTCTTGGTTGTTGCGGGTGGCGGCTCTGGCGGCTGGGGCTTGGCAGGTGGCGGTGGTGCAGGTGGCTACATCTATAACGCAAGCTACGCCGTTACTTCAGGCACAGGCTACAGCCTGACTGTGGGTTCGGGTGGCGCCAAAGTGTCAAGTTTGGGTTCTTCCTCAAATGCAGGGCAAAACTCTGTATTCGCAAGCAACTTAACAGCAGTAGGCGGCGGCGGCGGCGCTGGCATTTTGAATTATGTGATTCCAAGTTCGTCCGGAGGCTCTGGTGGTGGTGGTGCTTGGTACGCCAGTGCATGGAATATCGGGACACCAAACAGTGCCAGCTCTTCCTTGGGGCAAGGAAACTCGGGCGGTAACTACACCACCGGTACAGATGGTGGCGGCGGCGGCGGCGGCGCATTGACTGCTGGTGCTGTCGGCCCTAACGGTGCGGGTGGTAATGGCATCACTTTCAGTATTTCTGGTTCATCCACAACATACGCTGCTGGCGGTGGTGGTGCTTATTCGGGTATCGGCGGCAGCAGTGGCGTGGGCGGTGCCGGTTCACTTCTGGGGGGCGCAAGTAGTGCACCCATAGCCAATACAGGCAGCGGTAGTGGTGGTGTCAATCAACACAACGGAGCTGCAGTACTCCAGCCCGGCGCTGATGGCATCGTCATCGTGCGCTACAAAACAACAGGCAACTCATCCCTCACTATCAATTCAGGCGGTAGCCAAAGCGTTCTGTCGGGCATCGTCAACTTAGGCTCAGGTACGCTGACCAAGCAAGGCACAGGCACACTGGCGCTGAATTCTGCCAACACCTACAGCGGCGGTACCACCTTAAGCGCAGGCACTTTGCTGGCCAACCCAATACCGCCATGGGAACTGGCTCAGTCTCGTTGGGCGCAAGCACGACTTTGAAGCTAGGTCGTACTCTCACCAGCGTTGCCAACAACATGGCACTGGCAGGATCGACCACGGTTCAAATTGACACCTCAGTGCTCACGGGCACACCCAACGTCACGCTGAGTGGTACTGTTACGGGGGCCAACCCTTTGACCCTTGATGCGACAAGCGGCACGATTCAACTCATTGGAACCAACACCAACACAGGTGCTGTCACCCTTGCCGGTGGTTTAGTTCAAACCAACAACCTTAACGCACTAGGTAACAACTCAGCTGTCACTCTCAGCGATGCTGTGGGCACACAGTTGCAGTTGCTTGGTAATTTAAATATTGGGTCTTTGGCAGGGGCAGGCACAGTAAGTTTGGGTACTTTTACATTAGCTACAGGCGCAAACAACACCAGCACCAATTACATCGGCTTGATTTCAGGCGCCGGAAGTTTGACCAAAAACGGAACAGGTATCTTTAACCTGACCAATGCCAACACCTACTCTGGTGGCACCACGCTGAGTCTGGGCACTTTAGGTATTTACGACAACGCCTCAATCGGTAGTGGTGCCCTGACTGCTGCTGGCGGCACCACGGTGATGTTTGGCCGCAACGTCACCAACTTTGCAAACAACGTCACGCTGAATGGCAGCGTGACGTTTGACCTCGATTCTTCAATCGACTACCTCGTCGTTGGTGGCGGCGGTGGCGGCGGCTCTTGGGTGGGCGGCGGCGGCGGCGGCGGCGGCGTATTTGCCAATACGGTCGACACATTGAGTGACACGACTTTTGCGGTCAACGTGGGTAGCGGTGGTTTGGGTTCAAGTTATCCCACCTCCACAGCGTTTGTCGCAGGTACTAACGGTGGCAGCTCATCTTTGTCATCCGCCACACTTAGCACCATTACCGCGCTAGGCGGTGGTGTTGGTGCCTCTTGGAGTTCCCAAGCGGCTAACGTCAACTCCAGCACAGCCGTTTCTTCAGGAGGCGGTGGCAGTGGTTCACCGGTAGCTGGTGGCAGCGGTACAGCCAATCAGGGGTACGCGGGTGGTAATGGCAATGGAACAAGTCCTCATGCTTCTGGCGGCGGCGGCGGTGCAGGTGGTCAGGGCGGTAATGGCGTCGAAACGTTGAATGTCACTGCCGGTGCTGTCGGTGGTGCTGGTGGCAATGGCTTGTCCTCATCTATTACAGGTGCACTTACTTACTACGGTGGCGGTGGCGGTGGGGGCATACACGGTGATTTCGCCAACGTCTACGGTGCCATAGGCGGTGCAGGTGGTTTAGGTGGTGGAGGTGCCGGTACGCCTTTTACAAAAACAACATCTACTACGAATGGGTCAACAAGTAGAGGTGAGTCTGCCCAAGCAAACACGGGTGGCGGTGGTGGTGGTTCAGGTGGTGGTGCTTCGTACATTAACAGTTACGGCGGTGCTGGTGGCTCGGGTCTTGTTGTTGTTCGCTATCTCGGTAGCGCTGCTGGTTCAGGCGGTACTGTCACATCGGGTTCAGGTTCGGCCAGCGGCTACACATTGCACAGCTTCACTAGTGTCGGTGCGGGAAGTATTTCTCTAAACACCTTGAACGTCATGCTCAGCGGCACCATCAGTGGCTCGGGTTCGATGGTCAACAACGCCACGGGCGGCAAGATTTCTTTGATGTCGGCCAATACTTACACAGGCACCACCTCGCTCAGTGGCGGTACTTTGGGCATTTACAACATGTCGGCCATCAGCTCGGGCGCGTTGACGGCAGCCAACAACACCACGTTGTTGTTGGGTCGCACGATTACCGGACTGAGCAACAACATCACCCTCAATGGCGCGGTCACTGTGGCTTATGACGCCAACGTGGAATACCTTGTTGTGGCTGGCGGCGGTGGTGGTGCTGGCGCTTATGACTCAGGCCCTGGCGGCGGCGGCGGTGCCGGTGGCTTGCTGGCTGGTATGCAAAGCCTTAGCGACACGAGCTATGCCGTGACCGTGGGTGCGGGCGGTGCAGCGGGCCCCAGCACCGGTAGCGGTGGCAACGGACTTAACTCAAGCATTGGCACAGTGTTGACGGCCATTGGCGGTGGCGGTGGCGGTCAACGTGTGAATGGTTTGGCTGGCGGCAGTGGCGGCGGCGGTAGCATTTCGTTTGGTGGCTCTGGTGGTGGCAGTGGCTTGGGCACAGCTGGTCAGGGCAACAACGGCGGCGCCAGCACCACCACTGGGCGTGCTGGTGGTGGTGGTGGTGCCGGTGGGGCTGGTGCAACTGGAAGCGCGGGTGGCGCGGGTGGCATTGGTTTGGCTTCTGCTATTTCTGGGCAATCTGTGACTTACGCTGCGGGTGGCTCGGGCGGCAGCGGCTCTGCTGCTTTAGTGGGTGTTGGTGCCGCAAGCAATTTGGGTAACGGTGGCGGTGGCGCCTCGATGAATACCACTGGCTCTCGCGCAGGCGGCGCGGGTGGTTCGGGTATCGTCATCGTCCGGTATTTGGGTTCAAGTGCGGGTACAGGCGGCACGGTCACAACTGGCTCGGGGGCTACCGCAGGCTATACGCTGCACACCTTTACCAGCACAGGCACCAGCACCATGTCGCTTGCCGCTTTGGACGCTGTGTTCAGCGGCACTATCGGTGGCAGTGGGTCACTCACAGCCGACCCATCCTCGGGTGGCAAGTTCACTTTCACCGCCAACAATTCGTATGCAGGCAGCACCACCCTCAATAGAGGCACCTTGCAAGTGGGGTCAGGTGCCACGGCGGGCACTTTGGGTGCTTTGTCTGCCAACGTCATCAACAACGGCTCGCTTATTTTTAATCGCAGCGATGCCTTGATTTATACAGGTGCATTCAGCGGCACTGGCGCGCTGACGGTGGCGGGTGCTGGCGGCCTGACGCTCAGCGGCGTTTCAAGCTATACAGGGCTGACCACGGTCACCAGCAGTGCCATCACGTATGCCAACAACACCCCACCCAGCACCAGTGGTTTTGCTGGCGCGGGTACGGTCAACATCGCGCCCACAACGGCTTCGAGTTTCACCAGCGCGTTCACACCCAACTACACCTTTGCCAGCACCCTCACGGGGCTGACTTTGGGCAGCAATACCAATACGACTGACATCACGCTGGGTTCTGCCATCAGCATTGCAGGCCCCATCACGGTGGATGCAGGGCAAGTCACCTTTGGCAGCAGTTTGCAAAGCACAGCAGCTAATGCTGCCATCACCATTCGCGCCAAGACGAACATCATCAACAGCGCACTCACCACGCTCACCACGGCGGGCGGCAATATTTTGTTGGCCTCGAACGTGGACGATGCCACAGATGCTGATACGACCACTAACGGTTATGTGCGTTTGGAAAAGGGCTTGGTGGCTACATCAAACGGCGGCAACATCACCCTTGGCGGTGGCAACCTCGCAGGTGCTTCTTATGCCATGGGGTCTTCTAATGCAGCTTATGCGGAAGGCATTCGAATTGATCTCAGAGCCAATATCAACTCAAGTGGCGGCAACATCAGTATGCGCGGCAAGTCCTACGCTGTGGCCGTGGGCTCTGCTACAGGTGCTTCTGGGCTTGGTTTCTACTACTTAACGCAAGCCGGTGTCATCGACAGTGGCACGGGTAAGGTTTATTTGGATGGTTACAGCCAAACAAATACCTCGACGTTTGCTTCGGGCTTTATGCTCTATAGCAACACATCCTTCACCATCAAGTCAGCCAACACCACTGCAGATGCCATTCAAATCATCGGTACGGCCACAGGCGCAAGCGGTGATTCGTACGGTATAGAAACGGACAGCAGCTCGCTTGCCGTTTTGGCAACTGGTGCTGGGGGAGGCATCACCATCAAAACTTCAACGCAGAACACCTACGATGCCGTGTTCAGATCGGCGACAGATATTCTTGCAAAAAGCGGCCCAATCAACTTATTGGGCGCTCAAGGCTCGGGCATTGCCAATGGCATTTGGTATCTCAACGGTGCTTTCGCCTTGGGCTCGAAAGTGGGCAGTGTCGATGTGCCTACCAGCTCCAGCGACATCACCTTCAAGTTTGATAGATACAGTTTCAATGGCATTTATCCTAGTTTGGCAACGACAGGCAATATCGTTTGGGAACCCACAGTCCTTTCTGGAAATTTCGGCGCTACGGTGGCGACGAGTTGGTTTTCTTGGAATCAAAACAGCCTGACGCCAAGCAGCATCACCATTGGTAAACAAGGCGTGACGGCAGACGTGTGGCTGGATAAGGCATTGACGGCCAAAGGACCAATTTCAGCTTACGGTGGCAACGTCTATCTCAGGTCCGACCTCACCAGCACTTTGGCTGGCGCTGCTATCAAGCTCATGGCTACGGCCAACCTGACCAGCGACACGGCAGCCAACACCATCACCACCAATGGCGGCGCAGTGGTGCTAACCAGTGACACCGATGGCAGTGGAGCCGGGCGAATTTATGTCAGCGCATCAGGCTTGACTATCGACACACGGACAGGCTTGACGGGTAGCAAAAGCACTGCAGGCACAGGGGGCGGATCCATTACTTTGGCTGGCGGAGACTTGTTGGGCTCGGGTTACGCCATAGGCGACACATCCACCTCGGCAGGCGGCATTACCTCTGATGGTTATTTGGGCTTGTTCTCTGGCGGTGGTGACATTGCCATGAGAGGTAAAAGCTGGTCAGGGGCTGTGGGCAGTGGCTACCAAGCGTGGGGCATTGCGCATTGGGCGACGGCAGGTTTTGTGGCCGACAGTGGCGTAGGCAAAATTTACCTTGAAGGTATCAGTCGGTCTTCGGGTACCAGCTCATACAAGATTGGCATATCCACTTATTACGGTGTCGACCTCAAGTCTGCTTATGCTGGCGCGGATGCCATCAAACTGGTTGGCTCTAGCACTTCAACGGGCGTAAACTGGAACCATGGCGTTGATTTGGGTACGGGTAACGAGGGCTACTCCTCAGCAACATACCAACGCCTGACGGCCAGCGGTGTGGGTGGTGGCATCTCCATCATTGGTACCGCCAATGAATGGTCGGTGCTCATTCGCAACGGCACACAGTTGTTGACCAATGGCGGGCCTCTCACCATCAAAGCGGGTGGCGTGGGTGCAGGCGGCACCAATTCAAGCTTGTATTTGCGCAACGGTTCAACTCAGTGGTGGGGTTCGGCAGCCAGTAGCGCTGTGACTTCGACCAGCAGCAATTTGTTGCTTGAGTTTGATACCTTCAACTTCAGTGGTTATCCAAATATTGCGACCAATGGCACGGTGACATGGCAGTCCACCACACCGACGTTTGGCAGTGCCATCGACACCAACTGGTTTGCTTGGAATACCAATAACACCACCATGACAGGGCTGACGCTTGGTAAAACAGGCAACAACCAGGCAGTGGGCATATCAACGACCGACATCACTGCGGCAGGTCCTATCACGGTGTATGGCGGTGACATCACGCTGAATCGGTCGTTGTCTAGCAGCGCTTCGGGGGCCGGTATTTTGCTCAAAGCCAGCAGCAGCATTACCCAAGCGAGCAACGTATCTGTATCGACCGTTGGTGGTGACGTGACGTATTGGGCCGACAGCGACAGCACCAACGGCGGCTTCATCTGGCTCAAGTCGGGCAGCCGCATCACCACCACGTCGGCAGCAGGCAACATCGTGTTGTCGGGTGGCAATGTGGCCGATGTGGCGGCACTGGCCAGCACAGGCTATGCCTCGGGCATGACAACGACGATGGGTAACGGCATCACGATTGATGCCGCTTCCTTGTATTCGTTTGGCGGCAACATCACCTTGCGTGGCAAGAGTGCCACCACGGCAACAAGTTACACATCGTCCGATGGAACCACTAGCAATGCCAACGGCATTCGAGTACACGGCAGCGTCACGATGGACGCTGCAGCGGGCAAGTTAAACCTATGGGGCGTTGGGCAGTCGGCCACAGGCTCTAGCAACGGCATTGAGCTGAGCATGTTGACCACATCCACCTCTGTGTACAAGTCTGCTTCTTCAGCCACGGATGCCATCACCTTCAACGGCACGGCCACCAATGCCGCTGCCAGCGATGCGTGGGGCGTTTATCTGTGGGGTTATTCAAGCCTGTTGGCCAGCAACGGCGGTGGTATCAGCCTCACAGGCAGTGGCGCCAAGCACTCGGGTGTTGTTTTGCCCTCGGGCAGTGCAGTGTTGTCCACAGGCGGGCCTATCACCCTCACAGGTACGGGTTACGGTGCTGGTTACAACGCGGTGGATGTGGCTGGCTATGTGGGGCTGAAGGCGGGTTCTAGTATTGCAAGCTCATCGTCTAATGTCTCGGTGATTGGCGATGTATTGTCGATGACGGGCAACATAGCGACTACGGGCACGCTGACGGTGGCGCCGTATAGCAACAGCTTCGCGAGCACCTTGGTGTGGCCGCCGTCCACGCTGACGCTGGCCAACACCATCAGCGGTTTGACGCTTGGCAAGACTGTCAACACAGCTGGTATCACCATTGGCAGTACCACCAGCATTGCTGGCCCCATCAATATTTACGGCGGCGCAGTCGCCGTTAACGCGGCCTTAAACACCACCAACACCACGACGGGTGACATTGTCATCACCACCACAGGCCTTACTGGCGGCGGTGGCATTGGCTTGGCGACGGGACGTTCGCTCAGCATCACGCAGTCGGGCACCTCTACATATGGTGGTGTGGTGTCGGGTAGCTTGATTTCTCTGACCAAGCTGGGTAATGGTGAACTGAATTTGTCAGCAGCCAATACCTACACGGGCGACACAGTTGTAAATGCAGGTGTGATTGGCGCTTATAACAACTCAGCATTGGGTTCAAGCACTTTGAAACTGGGCGCTGGCACGGGCCTCAAGCTTGGCAATGTCACGTTAGCTAACAACATTCAGCTCATTGGCAATACCACGATTACCGTGGGTGCATCGATGCAATACCTCGTCGTGGGTGGCGGTGGTGGCGGTAGTAATGCGTCGTGGGAAAGATATCCAGCAGCAGGTGGCGGTGGTGCAGGTGGTCAGGTTGCCATAGGCTCTTTCAGTGATTTAGGCGCTTACGCCATCACCGTGGGGGCAGGCGGCGGGCAGGTAGTTGCAGGTGGCACATCTTCTTTGGGCACTGCCGTCATTGCCAATGGCGGTGCGGGCGGTGTGTATGCAGTCGACGTGGGCGGCGGTGGTGCGGGTGGCACAGCTTCCGGTCGTACCGGCGGCGCAGGTGTGGTGAGCTCCATGACCAACACAGCCGTCACCTACGGTGCAGGTGGTACTGCCAATTACCCTGTGACTGGTGCAGCCAATAC
>Ga0213922_1000720_pt1 | contig 14268 bp, 35 predicted proteins | sample McNCre2917MG_FD_165060 | JGI IMG/M metagenome (GOLD analysis project Ga0213922, IMG submission 165060) | Freshwater microbial communities from McNutts Creek, Athens, Georgia, United States - 29-17 MG | ecosystem: Environmental > Aquatic > Freshwater > Creek | place: USA: Georgia | collected... | reverse complement strand
GCCGATGACGGTGGTGACGCTGGGCACCAAATTCATTTTGCGTGCGTCCCTGAGCGTTGTAGCGCGTTGTGAGCCGTTTTTGGCCTCAACGGTATACATGGGCAGCCCTTCACGCGTATACCAGTGCCCAGATTCTTGAGCATGATTATCTTTTGCAATTAAAGTCATTGTGTCCTTATGTATTGTGATTGAGTGGTTTTGGAAAATTCGCAATAGGCGTTGTGAGCTTCTTTCGGGTCATCGAAGTAACCAAGAAAAAATCTTTTCCCGTCAATTGCAATTCGTGTTGAGTATTTGCCAGCCGTAGAAACCCAAGTCACGCCTTTGTACCCAGAGGTGTTTCGCTTGTGTTTACCCCTGTTCAAGTTGTTTTGTGAATGTGTTGCGGGGCGCAAATTTTCAATTCGATTGTTGGCCGGATTGCCATCAACATGATCAAGAAATTTAGGTAGGTAGCCGTGGTGCATCATAAAAATGATTCTGTGCAAAAGGTGAGGTTTGCGCTTAATCAATGTTTTAAGGTGGCCACTTTTTGCCGCCGTTCCGACCTCTTTTCCTTGCTTCATGCAGCCTTGTGATTTTTTGTAAAACAACTTTCCGTCGCGGTATTTAAATCTATCAATAAAATCTTGCTGAGTCATGACTTTCCCAATCGGTTAACAAAATTTCATTGTATACCAACGATTGGTATCGTTTAGCTGGCGCGTGGCTCTTTCGCGGTGATCATGAATATTTTCTCCTGCCGGAAAGGAAGTCTTCCCGACCGTCAAATGATGTATGTATAAAATGACCCGGCCTGCCCTCCACCTCCACCGGCTTGCACCGGCACTGTGGACTCAGGTCATGCTCATAGGTATCTGAAATCGGAACAAGGTGAGCCTCTTCGCCCTTGAGCATTTCCGCGCTCATCGAACCGCCCACACTCGTTGTGCCCTTCCGGACTGTCCGGCGCGCTCTTGATTGGTCGGAATCGCAAGGCCCATCTTTTGCAGATCCGGCAACCTGCGCCATACCTGATCAGGGCGCAGGCCGGTTCTTGCAGCAAGCTCCTCAAAGGTGCCGTCGCGTTTTTTGAGTTCCTCATAAATCTTTGCACAAAAGGTCGATGAGAAATCTTTGACGCGAGCGGCAGCTTTTTTGGAAGTGGCCGGATCAACTGACCTAGCAAGCCGGTGAGCAAAGTCTATGGTCAGTTGCTGCATCACGCAGTCCGCAAAACTTCAACAACGTTCGACTTGCGATTTACCGTCGTTGTGTAATTCCCCTTGCCATACAGACGGAACAATTCCGAGCAAATCGAGCCACGAATCGCTTCCGCGGTGTATTTGTCCGGCGGGATTGACACCACAGACCCGATCGGCAGCGGGCTGATAAACGGCATGTAGTATTTTTTAAGCTCACCAATGCCGTAAATAGCGCGACGACGAGTGCGGGTTTTTGCCCCGACGATCTCAAGCTCTCCGTGTTTTACGCCATCGCAGTCAACCACCGCATACTTGCAGCCGATTGCAGCCAACACTGTCAGCGCACGTTTCATTGCCAGTTCTTTGACCTGTTCCATATCTATTCGCCTTTATGTTTTTTCATATGACAAGGCTGGCACAACCAAACAACGTCAAGCGGATAGTCGTAATTTTCATGATGAGCAATTGATTTTTGCTCACCGCAAAAAACGCACGGGCATCGAACAAGCTTTCCGGATCTAATCGCCCTTGCAACAGCACTGTGAGCCTTAGACCTTCTCCTGTCCTGTTCTCGCCAAATTCTGTTATGCGCAACCGTTGCCGCAATACGTTCTTTATTTTTTCCGCGCAACCTGTCATACAAACGAACTTTTTCAATATTTTTTAATCGGTGCGCCTTGACATCAATTTTTGCGCACTCTTTGCACTTGTTTAAATGGCCGTCAGCCATTTGTTGATGCACATAAAATTCATCCAATGACTTGACGGCTCTGCACTTGAAGCATTTTTTAAAACGAACCATGCTGGACTCCAGTGACTTTGGAGCAGCCATTATAGGCCCGTTTTAATTAAAAGGGATGTCGTCACCCATATCGGCAAACGGGTCAGCCTTTTCGCTCTGGTGCGATTTGGCTTTGCCGCTGCTGTCTTTCCCCTGCCATTCCGGAGAAGACTTGATTTTGTCTTGCAGGAATTGGCTGAACGTGTCAAACAATTGCATGTCCGGATTGTCGATCGAGAAGATGTCGAGCTTGTTGTGCCCCTCAGGCAAGCCGGCAGAGCGGATTGATTTTGGCACGGGGTTGATGTTTTTGATGTTTGTGTATTCTTTTCCGTTACTGCCGACGTCCTTGGCCACCGTGATCATCGCCCATACCCCGAGGACGTTCTTCAACTCGAAGCCTTTGCGCTCCTCTTCGGTGAAGTCGCGGCCGCGCCATGCGGACAGGTCTTTGCGAAGCGTGGCCTTGTCTGCAAGCGACAGCGTGAAATTCTTGCTGATGCTCATCGGCTCGTTTTTCTGAGTCAGAATCGGTTTGCCGGATTCATCTTCACCGTGCACCTCGAACTGAATCATGATTTTCCGCAGGTATTTAACCTGCCCCTGAAACTCGGACTTTTGTGTTCCGAGATCCACGATGCGATAACACCGCGCAAGGTGCATACCGACCGGAACCGGAGTGAAGCTGCTTTCGCCCTCTTTCGCTACAATGCTCATTGTATTTCCCTTTGTTTGATATTCGCGTTTGAACGACTGACACCACACTCGTATCGGATGGTCGTCCAATCATCCGGAGTAGCCCTGCCTGACTCGGCGCGTTCAAGCGCTTCCTCAAGCATCTGCATTCGCTCAAGCATCAATTGCTGATGCATGTCTTCCATCGCTGTCCTTTCGCTGTAAGTTGAAAACATACTTAATGTAGCAGATGTAATTTCTAAATACAACATTGTTTGCAATTATTTTTAAATCGTGTAATATGGGCATACATTAACTCAACAACCACAGGGAGTATCGCATGACGTTAAAGGAATATTTTGCAGACAAAAAGCGTGGCGCGAAGGCTGATTTCGCTGCGAGCATGGGCATCACACGGACGTGGCTGTCGTTGATTATTAGCGGCCGAGTAGTGCCGAGCGCAAACCTGACGATCGAAATTCATCGCGCAACCCGCGGCAAGGTATCGCGTGAGACATTGCGCCCAGACCTGTTCGGGAGGGTCAAGTGATCTGGTATAAATTTCATATCGGGGACTACCTGACGCACACTGTGCATCTGGCCGACGCCGAGGATCTGGCATACCGCCGCCTGCTCGACCTGTATTACATGAGCGAGAAGCCTATCCCTCTGGATACCGAATCGGTTGCGCGCAAAATTCGCCTTGACTTGGACATTACCGAATCGGTTTTGGGTGAATTTTTTGAGAAGAGCGAAAACGGCTATTTCAACCATCGTTGTCATGTCGAAATCGCAAAATATCAAGCACAGGTTGCGGTCAATCGACAGGTCGGAAAGCGAGGCGGCAGGCCGAAGAAAACCGAATCGGTAACCAAATCGGAACCCAAAGCTAACCCTAAGAAGATACAGATACAGAATATAAATACTTCGTCGAAATTCGACGAGTTCTGGTCTGCGTGGCCGCAATCGAAGCGCAAGGTGGCAAAGGCTGCGGTGTTTTCGAAGTGGAAAAAGCTGGGCCTCGATGACGTGGCGGACTCGATCATCTCAAGCGTAAACGCGCTGAAGGCGACCGAGCAGTGGACGACGGGGTATGAGCCGGCACCGCTGACCTACATCAACCAGCGCCGCTGGGAGGATGAGGCTGTTGCAGCACCGGCGCGGAGGGTGTTGTGAGTCAGGTCGAAGCGTTCATCTCGCGCCTCGACAAGGTCAAGGGCCGCAACGGGTCATGGACTGCCTGTTGCCCTGCGCACAAAGACAAGTCACCGTCGTTGTCAATTCGAGAAGGGCAGGACGGTCGCGTGCTCGTGCATTGCTTTGCCGGCTGTAGCGTGCATGAAGTGGTCGGGGCGGTAGGGATGAGCGTGAACGACCTGTTCCCTCCGGACGAGAAGCGGAAGGAATACGGGCACGCGAAGCCGTCGGTGAAGGCGTCGTTTTATTCGTCTGACCTGATGCGCATCATCGGTTTCGAGTCTTTGGTTGTGCAGATTGCAGCGATCGATATGGCAAATGGTAAAAAATTGAGCGACACAGACCGCGAGCGGTTGACTGTTGCGTCACAGCGAATTCAGGAGGCAATGAGATATGGCAACGTCTAACGTGGCAATGATTGAAGAGCGGGCGCGTGAATTGGATGAGGCGCGCAGGGTGCGATTGCTGAAGTCGGAAGAGATCGACACCGAAAAATATTTGAAGGCCAATGACGTCACGCACAAAGTGAATGAGGCGACGACGTGGTTGGGGGAGATGCAGGCGGAGCTTGTCAACCCGACGGAGCGTGAGCGCGGGCAAGTGATGCCGTGGAGGAAGACGCATAACAGTTTTGCGTTCCGGCCGGGCGAGGTGACGATTTACGCCGGCACCAACGGCAGCGGCAAGTCAATGATCACCGGTCAGGTCGCGCTTGGTCTCGTGAAGCAAAAGCAGAGGATCTGCATCGCGTCTTTTGAGATGAAACCGAAGCGCACCCTGTATCGCATGTTGCGTCAATTCAGCGGCGAGAACCTTGACGTGCCCGCGGTCGTCAACAATGCCCAGCGTGTCGGCGGATACATCTCGCGCTTTTCCGGATTTGCGGCCGACCGGCTGTGGCTCTATGACCAGCAGGGCACGACCTCATCGCGGCAGGTGATTGCCATGTCGCGGTATTGCGCCGTCGAGCTTGGCATCAAGCACGTGTTTATCGATAGCCTGATGAAGTGTGTTCCGGCCGAGGATGACTACAACGCACAGAAATATTTTGTTGATGAATTGACCGCCCTTGCTCGAGATCACAACATCCACGTGCATCTGGTGCACCATTTGGCCAAGCTGCAGACAGACGACCAGTTGCCGAGCAAGCGCGACGTGAAGGGATCTGGGGCAATCACGGATCAAGTCGATAACGTTTTGCTGGTCTACCGCAACAAAAAGAAGGAGCACAAGTTTCAGGCTGGGCAAGACGTGAGCGACCTTGAGCCTGATGCGACCCTGATGTGCGAGAAGCAGCGCAATGGTGAGGCGGAAGAGTGGTATGGGCTTTGGTATAACCGCGAGTGCCAGCAATTCATCGAGGCGCACGATTCGCTACCGATTTCGTTCGACGCCGCGGGTGAATTTTGATCGAGGGTAAAGGGGAGGACGAGCATCGGCATCGGTGTCTCGTCAGATGGGTGATACGCAAGCGGATTGAGGACAGGGACGCAGCGCACCGATGGCTTACTGGATATTGGGACGCGACAAAGATGCGGCATGTGAACGGATGGAATGACTTACACCCGTCATCGGTATTGGAGCGCGACGTCAAAGATCAATGGATAAAAGGGAACAGGGGCGCAGATGGGGACTGGCGTGAATGAAATAATTCTACCGTGGCCGCCGAGTGTGAATCGTTACTGGCGCACATTCCGTGGGCGAATGATTATCAGCAAAGAGGGGAGGGACTATCGTGCGAGAGTGATGGAGCATATTCTGTTGCAGAAAGCGTTCAAGCGTTACGAGTGCAAAATCAAGGTCACCATCGAGGCATGGCGTCCGGATAACCGAAGGCGTGATCTGGATAATCTGCTGAAGGCTGCCCTTGATGGATGCACCCATGCAGGCGTGTGGATTGATGATTCAGACATCGTTGATCTGCGCATTTACTGGTCGAAAGAAAAGGCCGGAATTTTAAAATTGAAAATAGAGGAAGCGAATGAATAACGACAGCGACGTGAAGAACCCAGAGCTTGCGATCGAATACATCTACAAGAACGGCAAGCGTTATGCAAAAGCGAAGGCCGACAGGATTTATCTTGAAGAGTATCGCAAGAGCCTGAAGTCGATCATCATGAGCCGCAGCCTTGAAAAGGCCGTCAATGCTCAGGAGCGTGAAGCCTACGGTGATCCTGAATACATTAAATTGCTTGACGGACTGCGTGAAGCGGTGGAGGTTGAGGAAGAGATTCGCTGGGGGCTGGTGGCGGCACAGGCCCGTATCGAAGTGTGGCGTTCAATGGAAGCAACAAATCGTGCCGAAGGCAAGGCAACCATCTAGGAGAATGACATGAGCAGACTGGCTGTTGTGCATGTAGATACCGAGCGTGAGTTTGAGACGCCATGGGGCAAGATCTGGAAGCGTGGCGCTGACGTATCGTCCACCTTTCGGAAGGTGACGATCAACGAAAAGACGGGAGAGAAGTGGCGGCCGCCGACGGAATACCGCAACGACTACCTGTTCAAAGTAAATCGGGAAAATCCGTGACCGCTGAGGAGCGGCGTTACTTGTCGCGGGTGGCAGACCTTGGTTGTGCGGTCTGCCGCCGCATGGGCTTCGAGGGCACCCCTGCCGAGATCCACCACAAAAAGGCCGGCAAGGGCATTGGGCAGCGCGCAGGGCACGATCAGGCCATCCCACTATGTCCGGAGCACCACCGCGGCGCTACGGGCCTCCACGGCCTCGGCACGAGGGGTTTCGCAAAGCGCTGGGGCTTCGACGAGGACGACCTGCTGCAGGACGTCCGTGATGCGATAGGCAAGGGCTATTGATTCTGGGAAACCGATTAAAAAGATTTTTTAAAAAAGTCGTTGACAGCCCAGATAGTATGTTTTAAAGTTACATCACTGACAGCAATCAAGCAGTCAGTTACAGCGAAAGGAAGCGATTATGACTACCGCAATTATCACCACCGACGTTGATACCCTCGGCGCGCTGCTTGCGCAGATTTCCGACCTGACCAAACAGGCGGACAAAATCAAGGACGCGATCAAGAACGACGCGTCGCTCGGTGGCCCGAAAGTCGTTGAAGGCGACCTGTTCAAGGCGACCTACGTTGAAGCAAACCGCAGCGTCGTTGATTACAAGGCGCTGATCGCAGAGCTTGGCTGCACCGACGAGCAGCTCGCTCTCTTCACCAAAACCACGGCCGTGTTCTCGGTCAAAGTCACCAGCAAATAATTGGGGGCCATGAAAAAATGGATAACTTCACCGCAATAGGAATCGCCGAGGGCTTCACCGCGGCCGAGAGCGAAGAGCAGATCATCGAAGCATGGCAGCACCTTGTAGACACCGGTCTGGCGTGGAGCCTGCAAGGATCCTTCGGCCGCACCGCGCAGCATCTCATCGACAGCGGCATCATCACCAATTAGGAGAAAAAAATGGTCAACACTTATTACGATAAATCACGCCGCGTCTGGGTCGCTTATTACAGCGACAGCATCGGTCAGCTCGGACAGTGCGAGTGCGCTCGCTCCCGCGACCACGCGGCGTTCAAACTTGGCGTTGAGTATGGATCTCGCCCGCAGAATTTTGCGCGGCCATTGGGGCATTATTTTAAGAAAGAAACGGCCTAAATAACCGCGGGGAGCTTCGGCTCCCCATTTACAGCGAACGGAAAATAATATGAACGAAGAAATTGAGACCACTTTTGTCACGACGGAAGGTACGCGGTTGACGATAGCGGAAATGGACGACGGCGCATGGCTGCATCTGCAGTTTGGTCGTGCGTCTGCGCACACGCCGTTGACCCGCGGCGAGGTCGAGCAGTTGCTGGCCGGCTTGCAGGCGATACTTGCAAAGGGGGCTGCATGAATTACTCAAATCACTATGCGGTGTTCGAGCGCAAGGTAGCGAATTATGATTTTTACACTTGCCGTCGCGCATTGAAAGACTGCCATGACACGCTCAATCTGTGGGGTGCGGACATCGACGAAAATTATGCGGTCAAGATCTGGGCGGAGATCGACGCCCTGCGCGATCGTCAAATGAAGATCAAGGCGTTTGCGCAATGATAAAAATTCAAACAAGCGACTTGCAAGGTGACGCCTTGAATTGGGTCGTGGATAAATGTAAAAGACGCGTTGGCCTATCATCGAATCTTTTAAATAAAGGTTGTAGGCCAATACGTTTTTCAACCGATTGGGCGGAGGGCGGCCCAATCATCGAGCAGGAGGGATTGTGTTTATCCTACGACCAATATGTAAAGCGCTGGACGTGTAGCACTCGTATATTGAATTCGCATCATGCAGAAACCCCGCTAGTCGCGGCAATGCGATGCTATGTTTCCAGCAAGCTGGGTGATGAAGTGGAGATACCGGAAGAGCTGAAATGATTGAAATCGACGAGGACGTGCTGTCATTCACCGCGTTAAAGGGCATGAGGGAGCAGATTGAGATCGCATCAAAAAGTATTCCCTCATTCCATTGCCAAATTTCGGAGCACTATAAAAAAAGCTTTTATGACGTGAAGGTCTACAGCAACGTCAGGTCTGCCGAGGATCACTTTTACAATCACATGAAAATCAACCCCAAGGGGCGCAAGCGCTTGATCAAAATCGAGGGCAAGGAAGTCACGGTAATTCGTGAGCAGATGGGGGAAAACGTATAAAAATTAGGGCGCAAAAAAAGTTTGCACATTTGTGTAATTTAATATTCAACTACGGTCGAGTGACCGGATTGCGAAAAGGAACAGCGAAATGTCAAAGTATCAATACCTGTCAGATGTCTTGAAAGCAAAGCGTAACGAGCGCGATGCAGAGGCGGTGCGCTGGGCAAAAAAAGATGCGGCACGCGCCGAGCGCATTGCCAAGTTTGCTCCCCGCACAGACCTACACCCAGCGGTTGGTGCGTTGATCAGCTCCAAGGGCGTTATTTACTACGCATTCGTCAATGGCGTTTACCGCGAGGGCAATCCTGATTACCTCGCATCGTTGTTTGCCGCAGCATAACCAAACCCGCGGACTCAGGAAGGCGTGGAGTCGGCAGCTAATGATCTGTGACAAGACCACTGGCGCGCCTGAGATCCCGCGGGCCTACATGGGGAATCAAATGATTATCACCGAACGAATCAACCCGCCGATCCCGGTAAACAATTTCGACTGGACTGCATACCGCGACGGATATGACGCCGGCGATCCTGTTGGATACGGAACCACAGAGCGTGCAGCTATTGAGGATTTACTCGACAAGGAAAGCGAATAATGAAAGACGCACTCAAGTTTCTTGCAATGACCTGCGTTTTATCTTTCCTTGGGGTCAATGTGTTGATCCTGATTATTTTGTATGTGAAGTGGGTCTCGAAATTGATAGGGGCATTGTGATGCTTGACTTCTGGAATGATGAGGAGTGGGACAAGGTTTTGCGCCATCGCAAACATGCGTATAGAGAAGGGATTAGGGATGGTGTTGTGGCCGGCGTTGTGATCGCAGTTACGTTTGCTTATATCTGGTGTTACTTTGGGGGAATGAAATGAAAAAGATTGTAAATGAAGTTCAAGGCGAGGGCCTTGAAAAACTGTTGGGCGAGCGCGTAACTTTGTTTTGTATGAATTACATCTACACTGGAACTTTGACAGGTGTAAACGAAACGTGTGTGCTGCTGACAGATGCGGCGATTGTGTATGAGACTGGTGCTTTTGATTCTAAAGGCTGGAAAGACGCACAGAAACTCCCGCATGATTGGTATGTGCAGACTTCCAGCATCGAAAGTTTTGGGGTTCTGAAATGATTTTAAAACGGTTGGGGCCTCGGTCGCGGTCAGGATTGCGGTCGTGGCCTCGGTCGGGGTTGCGGTCGGGGTCGTGGTCGGGTTCGGGGTCGCGGTCGGAGTCGTGGTCTTTGTCTGGGCCTCAGTCGGAGTCGTGGTCTTTGTCGTGGTCGGGGTCGGGATTGCGGTCATGGTCGGGATCGTGGTCGGGAGGAATGAAATGACACGCGATCAAATCATTGCACTGGCGCGGGAGGCGGGGCTGGAGCGGATCGTTGATGTTCACGAAGACGGCACCCGCACCGTTGAAACGATGCGCCCCGATTTGCTTGAACGCTTTGCCGCGCTTGTTGCAGCCGCAGAACGTGAACGGTGCGCGAAGATCGTTGAGCAATACACCGGCGCATGGAATGACGAGGGTTTCGCGCTGGCAGCAAAAATCAGAAAGGGGGAATGATGAGCATAGAAGTAATGAAACAGGCTTTGGAGACGTTGGAGGACGCGCGGCTTTACAACTACGCCTTGAAACACAAGGCAACAGACAATCTAATCACATCCCTACGCCAAGTCATAGATCAGGCGGAGAAGCAGAAGCCGGTGGCGTGGATGGGTGTTGATGCCGAAGGAAACCCGAATAAGTTTCGGCTGAATAAGTTTGGCTCAGGAATCCCTCTCTATACAAAAGATGGTGACCTATGAATCAGCCTTGGTATGTCCGACTTGGATGGTGGTTGTGTGAAAAGTTTAACCACCCTTTGCCGCGCAAGGGGTGGATTTACGAAGGGCACTATCACCGAGATTGTCGATTGTGTGGACGGATTGTAAGTGAGCCAACAAAGGAAAACCAATGAGCATAGAAGCAATGAAGCAGGCGTTGGAGGCGCTGGACTGCATTTATTCACCGCTTCATGTCAGGGAGATCAACAAGGTGGGCGCGGCAATGGATGTCCTACGTCAAGCCATAGAGCAGGCTGAGAAGCAGGAGCCGGTGGCGTGGCGGTATCAAAACGGAATTACGGAAACTGAGTATCTTGTGTGGCAAAAAGGAACCGGTGGGCGTAATTGGACGCCTTTATACGCAGAACCATTGCCATGCCCTACGTGTCAATCGCTTGCAAGAGCAGTGATGATGGATCAAACGGGAAAAGCATAATGAGATGCGAACATTGCAATCAAAAAGCTATGCGGGGATGGATCATCTGCCGCCGCTGCTGGAATATTTTTATGGGAGATGATTACGATGGATAACGCAAAACAAGCAACGCCGCACAACAAATTAATTGATGAAATAATGGATTGTCGTGTTCCAAAAACAGAAAGAGAACACGCCGCAGCACGTGAAATTGAAATGCTCAGAGAAGCGTTACGACTGCCATTACAATCTTATGAGCCGGTGGGCAGATTCGCTAAGTTTACTGATGGTATATGGCGAGAAGTTACCGATGGTTCTGCGGGTATACCCCTTTACACCACCCCACAACCACAGCGTGAATGGGTTGGGCTGACGGATGAGGAAATAACAACCTGCAAGCGAACAGAGAAACGCTACCTGAGTTCGCAGGAGTTTGCCCGCGCCATCGAAGCCAAACTGTGGGAGAAGAACACATGAGCATAGAAGCAATGAAACAGGCGCTGGAGGCGCTGGAGAACAACAGGTGGACTCACTATTATTGCGAAGATACTTGGTATTCATGCCCAAAACACGAAGAAGGATGTGCCAACGATTTTGGGGGCGATGACTGCAACTGTGGAGCAGACAAAGTAAATGCCGAAATTGAAGCCGCCATCGCATCCCTACGCCAAGCGTTGAGCGAAGCTCAACTGAGTGTGAATGAAAATTCACGCGCCATAGAGCAGGCTGAGAAGCAAGAGCCTGTGGCGTGGTACTTCAAAGGATTAACGAATCGTGGGGTTTCTTTAATAAAAGAAAATGATGGCTGGATTCCCCTCTACACCACCCCACAACCACAGCGTGAATGGGTCGGGCTGACTCAGGCCGAGCGCCACGACATCCGTGAATGGCAAAAGATTCAGGAAGAACTTGGCCCCGTGTGGTCGCCAATGATGTTGTATTTGTACGAGGCCATCGAAGCCAAGCTAAAAGAGAAGAACGGATGAGGCTAGATAAAAACTATTATCTAAAGGAAAACACGGATGACACCTCTGATTAAATCCACATTGAAATGGATGATTGACGGAGACTTTGATCCAGTAGATATACAGTGGTTCGATATATCGTCAGCCATGCGAGGAACAGAAAACGCCGATCTTGAGCCGTTGATGACGTATCGACCGCCATTTGAGAAATGCTTTGTGGTCTGGCGTGGCGCGACGAGGAATCATCCAGACTACGAAGTGATGATGCTAGTCGCTGGCACCGATCCGCAAGATGGCGTAATTGTGACTATGTGGAAAGGGCCGGTTGGAGTTAGGCCGGAAACAATGCCGCCGATGGTTTATTTAATCGAAGGCGATCAGATCAGATACGGCGGCGTTGATGATGACGCACCTGTGCAGCAGGATGTCGCAGAATTAATGCTGGCAATGGTCGGATGCTGGTATCGGTCGCTTGAGAAAGGCTGCGAGTCTTATAGGCCGGAAGTTAAAAACACTTTCACAAACCGCCGCAAGATTGAGCAGGGAAAGAAACCTATTTATGATTGGCGCACAGTCATCATCGGCCCGAAAACCGGTAAGCGTGAGCATCAAGGCGGCACACACGCATCACCAAGGCTACATGACCGGCGCGGTCATTTAAGGCATTTGAGTAACGGCAAAAATGTGTGGGTGAAAGCCTGCAAGGTCGGCAATGCGGCGGCAGGTGTAGTGTTTCACGATTATAAAATTGAGGCAGAATCGATATGACAAAGATACATCTGCAAAGCAAGCTGAGACCCAGCGTAAGCAACAAAAGACTTGAGGAAGCAATTGCGGAAATAAAAACAATGACTGATGACAGGAGCAAATTGATTGCCAAGAAAGAAACATCGAAGCTGGATCAGCGAATCGAAAGCCTTAAAGCGCGGATCAAGGTGCTTGAGAAAGCGCTTGTCGCGCTCGATAAAGATTATCAGTGGTTGAAAGCAAAGCAATGACCAAGACGTGCCAGACCTGTTTCCGCGCCCCGGCAACGCATTCGATCATGAAAAAGAAGGGCAAGGTAATGCGTCGGCACCACCTGTGTGACTCATGTGCGGAGAAGAAAATTGAACCAGTTAAATCAAAACAACGGTAAAATATCAGGCAAAGTGATATTCGAGGAAGTGGTCGCGTTTCTCGCGTTCGTGTTCTTTTGTGCCTTCGTGATTCTGTTGTAGCCAATCGAAACCGAATCGGTAACGAGTTGCAAGACGGTTGCGCGGTAGGCGTGTGATTCGCCGCCGAGGGCTGGGGATACTCGGCTATGCATCCGACCGCGGGGTGGCGCAGTCTGGTAGCGCGTTCGGCTCATACCCGAAAGGTCGCAGGTTCAAATCCTGCCCCCGCAACCAACAAATCGGATATCATGCCCAAAAACCCTCGGATAGGACTACGGTCATGCCAGAAACATCCGCCCAAAAGCCACGCAAACGCGCTAGGAGCGACGCAAACCAGTCAGGTGATGGTAAGGTATCACCGAAGCCCGCAAAACGCCCAAAATCAAGCGGCGTGGACATCGACGCGGTGCACGGGCCAAAGAAAGCAGGCCGCTCGGGCAAATACACCCCAGAACTGGCGGCCGAGATCTGCGAGCGACTCAGCAACGGAGAGCCGTTGAGGCAGATATGCAGGAGCAGCGATAGGTTTCCTGTGTGGCAAAAAATATATGAGTGGATGGAGCGCGACGCCGAGCTGGCGGGAGCCATCGCACGCGCTCGTGAAGTTGGTCAGGACGCGATTGCCGAGGAGATTTACGCGCTTGTTGAGAAAGACCCCGAGCGGATCTTGAGCGAGGGCGGAGGGCGCGTTGACGCTGGCTATGTGCAGTGGGTGAGGGTGCAGGCTGACATCAAGCTCAAGCTGCTGGCGAAGTGGAATCCGAAGCGCTATGGTGACCGCGTGCAATTGGCTGGGGACAAAGAGAACCCGCTGCAGATTGACGCGACGGTGCAGGCGAAGACGATGTTTGACAGCCTGCTGCAGAACCTTGAGCTGCGCAAGCAGGCGGAATAGTGCGCTGCCCTCTTTCGGGTTAAAATGCCGCTTTTATTACCCGAAAGAACATGCAATGGCTAATTCATTGCTTGCGCAATGGTCTAAAGCAATCCGCGACAGAGATGGCAGATGCATGAATTGCGGAATTACCGAAGGCCTGCACGCACACCATATTTTGCCGAAGTCAACTCATCCTGAGTTGATCTTTGACCTGAGTAACGGAAAAGCGCTTTGTTATGTTTGCCACAAGGCAGAACATGAAAGGAATCGTTTACCTCGACTAAGGGGCGACATGAAGCCGCAGAGGCGTAGTTTGTTGCGCCAAATTGGATGGCTTGAAGAAGAGAACAAAGAGTTGAAGCGGATCAACAAAGAATTGAATAGCAAGGTCGCTCATTGCAAGCGTGGATCTTGCGACGCCGCGCTTGATTTACTAAAAAAAATGCAATGGCAACAAAGTGTCTGACATTGCCGAGATACTGAAGGATCCGGAGACCCGCCGGCAGTTTGAGATGCTGCCGCCGAATGACGCGCTGGCATGGGCGTGGC
>Ga0213922_1000717_pt1 | contig 14312 bp, 5 predicted proteins | sample McNCre2917MG_FD_165060 | JGI IMG/M metagenome (GOLD analysis project Ga0213922, IMG submission 165060) | Freshwater microbial communities from McNutts Creek, Athens, Georgia, United States - 29-17 MG | ecosystem: Environmental > Aquatic > Freshwater > Creek | place: USA: Georgia | collected... | reverse complement strand
TGCGATGAGTAATGCTATGCCTGCAGATATTGCTCTGAATATGGCCATCTCTGTAGCGAATCCTCCAACGGATCTCCAAGCGATCTTTTTGTCTTCTATCGTAGATGTCTTATCCATAATAGTAGAAAGATCTGATCCAAGTCTTGCTGACTGGTTCATTCTAAATGATGCAAATGGCATAATCATTTTTACAAATAACTGCTTGCTTGCATTTTTGTCAGACAAAAGCGCACCGGCAAGGTCAGCGTCAGATATGTTTTGCTGACGGTCAACTTGGCCCTGAGCATAATCAGCCGCCTTCTTGTTTAGTTCATGCGTTTTATAATCTATGGTCTCTGGATTTATACCTTGGTCCTTTAGAGACTTCTCGTAGTATGTCATCCAAGATGCACGAGCAATGCCTACATCAGACTTAACAAGAAAAGTTTTTAGCCACCAATTCGTTATCTTTTCAATCTCTTTCAATGCTTGTTCTGGTTTACTTTTAGCAGCCTTCTCAATCATTTTATTGAGGGTTTCAACTTGAGCCTGCGACTCTACACCTCGAATCGCAATGCCGTACCCAGACCTATCCATGAATTCTTGTTTGGCTGGATCAAATATTGATTGTACGTCAAGACCACCTGCATTTATAAGCGTATTTGCAGCCATCGGGACCATTTGTTTTACCGGAGCCGTAACCCCACCCAATGCTTGTCCGACACCAATAGAGGATATTATATTTAGTGATTTGACTGCCTTGGAAAAATCATCGTTTGAAAAAGGATTCTTTTTACGTACGTTATTAACAAATAAGTTTATCCTATTTCCTATTAGTTTTCTATCCTCTGTATTCTGAACAATATTTTTAAACCCATCTGACTTGAGAGCGGCTTGCATTTGCCTTATAGGCTTTGCAGTTTTTACATCAACAAGAGCATCATAATATGCGTTAGCCATATTGCTATCTGAAAAATCTAAATATCTATTTGGTGTGCCATTGCTATCTGTTGGCAAATCTTCAGGATGAGTAACAGACATAAGACTTCCTGATTCTTTTTTGTATAATGTATTACCGCTATTAAATAAAAATGCCATGTCATCATCAGTAAGGTTTACCTCTCCTGTATCTGAACTAAGTTTTTTATATACATCGGGTGTATAGTTAATATCCTTTTCCAATATCTTATTGTACACACCAAGCGCAACATCTGAAAGCTCGTCGTATTTATCAGAAAATTTATCTTGCCAAAACTTTATGGCTTCCATGTTAGTCTTATCTAACTTGTTTTGAATATCTTCTGCTGTATTTGAATCGGAAATAATTTTGTCAAATACTTCCTGATATATTTTTGCCTTTTCCCTTTCTTGTTCATTCCCTTTTTCAAGTTCAACTATAGATCCTGTTCGAGTTCCATCTGGCTCTACTTTAAGAATTAAATTTTTTCTTCTTTTAAACTCTGCTTGCATTTGAGCCTCAGTTCCAATAACATTACGCATCATAAACGCAGACATGTTTCTTTCTACGTTGTTATAAGCTGTGTTAAAATCTTGATTATTTGGTTTTGATTTATAAAACTTATCAGCATATTCATCAACAACTTTATTAGACTCCGCTTGAGCTGCAGACTTACCATTAATGGCGTCTGTTACTCCCATAGCATCCATCATAGTTCTTCCCGCATTAAACCCTCCGAACACACGTTCAAATACAATTGGTAAGTTCGCTGTTTGCTCAACAAGTATTCTGCCTAAATTTTTAGACCAATACTTGCTGATTGGTTTTCCTTTCATTCCTTTGCCAGAAAGATTCTTCATGTTTACATTGCCAATATACTTGGCATAAACAGCACCCATCTTAGCCACTGATTGATTCTGAAGGAAATTTATTAACGCATCTACAGCTTCTAAAGATTCTTTGGGTTTAAGCATGTTCAAATCCATGTCCATGAATTCTCTTACTATTTTCTTTTGGCTATCGCTATACTTAACTTCTTCATCGGTAAATACATCTTTGTTATTTCTGATTGAATCTTTAATAATTGATGAGTAAACCTCGAATGCTTTGTTAATCGCTGCGCGAATTAACCCTTCATTGTACTTCGTCAACGGCTTATCACTGTCAACTAGTTCTACAAGTTGATCGTATGTAAGATCAGACGCATCGATATCTAAAAGTTCTTGCACTTCATCAGCCTTCTGACTTAGTAACATTTTTTGTTGAGCCTCTATTGCTTTATTGATATACGCCATTGCATCAGACTCTTTTATCATGTTGGCTAGTTTGACATCAGCCTTTCGAGTAGTGGACCCCTTGATGGACTCTTTAATAAGAGATGCTATTTCATTGTACTTGTCAATGTCATCAACCATTGATGGGTCTATGCCTACAAACTTGGATCCTAAATCTCTTAGGTTTGCAAACTTCTCCTTGCTCTTTGATAGTTTGCGTATCTGAGAGCGAGTTTCTTTTGCTATGTTTAGTTTGTTTGCGTACTCAGCATCAGCAAATATTTTTTCTACGTAGTCGAGGAATTTTTCTACCGCAACGTTGCTATCTAGATTTAATTTACCAATCTTATTTAGTATCGCATTGGATTTAACTGAGGAAATCTTACCTGAAACCTCCATCTCTTTGATGGCGTTAGATAAATCTTTTCGCTTTTGATTCAAGTCTTTCTTCGCTGCTTTAGCCGACTGTATCTCTGCTTTGATTTGATCTCTGAGTTTAGTCATTGGCCTTTGCCTTTTGTCCAACTCCATGATAGCATTCACAATCTCCTTTTCTTCGATGTTCCTTTCAACGGCCACTCGCTTGATTGCTTCTTGCAATGTGATACCAGTCTTTACTAGTACCTTGAGTGATTTGATGATGGCCTTGGCAACCGGTATGGTCATACCCATAGACAAACTACCGCGACCGAACTCAGTCAAGTCGCTATCCCATCCATCCAACTTGCGTAATACTTTCTGCAAATTGGTTTCATTAGTCAGGTCTAGGTCTTTGGCTTCTTCGTATGATGGCTCCTCTTCTTCAACCACAGACACAGGCTCCGCCTGCTTTGCTTGCAACTTGGCAAGTTTAGCCTCTGCCTGTTTCTTGGCTTTCTTTGCTTCTGACAACTGATCATTGTACTGCTCTAGGTAGGTATCATGCTCATCCTTGGCGTCCTCAATTTCTGCATCGAGGTCTTCTTTGGCGTCCTCTCTTTCCTCCTTGGACATCTTCTTGCCCTTGAGTTCATCTCTTTTCTTTTTGATTTCGGCAAGGGCTTCCTTTAGGTTGTACTTGGTGTTGCCAATCTCTTCGATTGCATCCTCAATCTGTCGGTCTTGATATTCAATCTCATCCTCAAGCGCCTTGATTTCTTCTTGATCCTTCTTTGATACCACTTTAGCAGGCGCAGGCTTTGGTTTTGCTTCTACCTTTGGGGCTACCTTTGCCTTTGCCTTGGGCTTAGGTGCTGTCATCTCAGCCTTGAGTTTTTGATACTCGGCTTTGAGTTCTGCAATCCTTTGATCAACTTGCTTTGGTGTACGAGACTTGTCTTCGTTAAGCCTTACATCGTTAATCTTATTGATATACTCTTCTTGTAGTGACTCAGGAGTGAGTGCCCTTGTTACTGGTTGAGATACCACAGGCCCCGCTTCCTTAATGGGTGTAACTTCTTCCTTAGCAGGAGCAACCGCCTTTGTTTTCGCCACTTTAGGGGCGGCTACGACTTCTTCCTTAATGACAGGAGTTGGAGGCGTTGGCTTCGGTATGGCTACAGGAATAGGGACTCCCTTTGCCTTCGGTGTCTTCGAAGACACTTTAGGTTTAACCTCTACTACCGGTGTCGCCGACGACACTGCTTCTTTCACAGGGAACTTGGCGATATCCTCTTCGAGTACTTTGATATGGTTCTCATATGTACTTACTCTGTCCTCGTTAATCTTTTCAGTTTTCAAAAACTCAACCATGTCCTTAGCGCTCTGCAACGCAGCAAGGCGTGGGTCTTGGTCGAACAGTTCTTGGTATTCATACGTCTCCTTGTCTCTATCCTTTTGGTAGATCTCCTCAGAGATCAATGCGTCTACCGTATTGAAGTTATTCCTTTTCTCTATGGATTTCTCGAAGTCGTCTCTTTCTTTTTGAGCCTGTCTCAACTCCTCAATGGCGGCTTCAGTGTCCTCTGCTGATGCCACGTTCCTTTTGGCTCTAGCAATCTTGTCGCCCAAGTCCATAAGAGTACGCTCATCATCCCTTGTATTCCCCTCTTCTTTGACACGACCAATTGACTCGTTGATCTTGTTTAACTCATCGTCGATACCCGGCAATGTTTCAACATCTTCTGGCATTTCAAGGCGATCAAACGCTGCTTGAATTTCTTCATCAGTTGGAGGTGTTGCCTTTGGCTCGGCGGTGATTACTTCTTCTTGGACAACTTCTTGGGTAGGGACTTGCTCTTTGGCGTTTCCTTCTCCCACTTCTGGCAATCCCACTTTGGGTTCTTCTGGGCGTAACACGCCTTTCTCTGTGCTTGGCTTTTGAACGGCATTTTCTTGTAGTGTTTTTATTTGTGAACGAAGAGAAGCGGCTTTGTCTTTTGCTGATTGAGTCTTCTTCCCTTCAAATGTTTTTAATTGCATCTCTAAACCAACAATCTCATCCACGGTACTCTCATCTAACTCAGGGTTGGTTTCGCTTACTTCTTTTTTTACTTGGCTACTTACAATTTTATCTTGTACCTGTTGCTTGTATCCTTTCTTATCATTGATTATCTCAATGTTTATCTTAGACAAATCATCCCCTGTCGCGGTGTTTATGATTTGTTCCACATCTGCCTCTGGTCTAATCTCTCCATTGACTTTGTATATTGGTTTCTTAAGTACTTCTGATCCTACGCTGACTACTGTTCCCGGCAATTCTGCTATACCTTCAAGACCAATTTCTGCTACGTCCATCTCTTGCCCAGTGACAGCGCGAGCAGCGGCTTCTCCTGCTGATCCTCCTGCTGCCTCAATAGCACCGGCTGCTGCTGCTGATTTTGCAACACCACCTTTTGGCGCCTTGAGTAACTTGGCTCCTACTTTACCCGCAACCCTACCAGTTAAAGCATCTATGGCACCGATGGTAACACCTCTTGCTGCTGCCTTAACTCTAGCATCGTTTAAAAACTTATCATCACTGATTACTTTTCTTATGTTTTCATCATTCCATTCAAGTCCATCTTGCTCTAGTTTTTCTTTGATGGATTCAGCCAATGATAAGTTGGTTTCCAAAGTAGCACCCATAGCAGCCATAGCATATGGGAGTGATCCCACTGCCCCAGCAACTGCGCCCGGTATTGCACCTACCCCTCCTGCCGCTGATCCAGCCGCAGCACCAGTGGCCGCACCTCCAGAAACTACAGCACCTCCGGCCGCTATTGATGGAGCGTTTACCATTGAAGAGAAAGATGACACCATGATTTCAGGTATCGCCCCGGGATTCATAGCCAATGCTTTTAGGAAACCACTAGTAGTCTTACCGGATTCTTGATACTCCTTGCTAAAATTAACCATTTCATCTGATGGTCCAAGTCTATCGGCCAACTCAGATGCTTTTCTAAATTTCTCTATGTCAACGTCTGACACGTTTTTTCCATTTAAAAATATAGAAGCAGATGGAGATACGATATCTCCTTGCGCCGATCCTTGAGCGACTGCCCTACCAAAATCATCTATAGCTTCGGCAATCCATCCTGCTGAATTCCATGGAGACTGCATGCTTTTGAGTAAATCTCCGAATGGCCCCGTAAAGTATGTGGTCTCTTTGTATTCTGGAGTTTCTACTATTGCTTGTGCTTCCTCCGGTGTCCTCATCGGTGGAGGCTCAAACATAGGGGCAGTCTCAGGAACTCTTTGAGAGCCCAAAGAAATACCCGAAGGCTTGGATTCCAAAAACGGGGGTGTTTGTTCTTGCTTTGGCTTTGGTTGCTCTTGCTTTTGAAGCCACAGAGGTACTGACGTTTCTTCTTTTTTTTTTACAGGTCCGCCAAACTCTGGGAACTTAGACAGCAATTCCTCTTCTGTAGCGTATTCTCCACTGTTAGATGTGGCAACAAAATCTCTCAATAGTTGTATATCGTATCCATTTAGTTCCGGGAATTTGGACAACAACGTTGCCTCGTCTTGGTATTTTCCACTATTAGAAGTAGTTACAAAATCTCTTAATACTTGCTTTAAATCTTCCATCTCTTATTTCTTTAAATTACCTTTCGTTTCCGGCTTTCATTGTACCCCCTCCCGGGGCAGCAATTGGGGAATTCCCTTTCTTTGCGGCAGCAGCCTTTGCGGCAGCAGCCTTTGCGGCAGCGTCATCTGCCGGAGGGTTCTTTAATATTCCTTCGATTGCCCCCTTTATGCTAGATGCACCAGCCTCTTTGCTATCAACGGGTATTGCATTTCCAACTTTTTTGCCTTTGTATTTTATTATGATCTCATCGGTACCAAAACTTTCGTTATAGTCAAACGATAAATCATATTGTGAGTAAGCGGCATTAAGAGCAGCGGCTGTTTCTTCGGCATTGTCAGCATCAATTAAATCTTTAACTGGTTGATCCGCAAGGCTTGATCTAAAGTTTTCATAATTCTCATTTCTACCTTGTCTTCCTCCGCCTATATCTTTAAGTTGTTCTTCCGATCCACCAAATGAATTTTTGGAATACTTAGATAAAACTCTATCATCAGAGATTCCCGTAAACTCACTTCCAGATCTAGCCCATTCGTCACCCTTTACTGGCTTGCCATTTTTTAACAGCGGTATAGATCTGTTCTTAATTGGATTGTCATATATTAGTTTGACATTTGAAGGATCTGTAAAATCAATATCTATCAGGCCCTGTTGTATTGCCATGTCAGTTCCCAATATACCTGCTTTTGCAGATGCTTTACCTGATGCTGTGGGTGACGTATACAATCTGTTCCATAACAATAAAGCATTTTCTTTTTGTTTGTTCTCTTTTCCTGCCTCATATACATATTGTGGAGCATATTCAGTTCCCGGCTCTTGGAATGGACGCTTCTCTGTGGTCTTATCAATATAACTAGTGATCTGACTTTTTAGATAAGCCCTCGCATCTTCTATTTGCTCTTCTTTAAACTTGGGTGTGATCACCCCAGAACCATTTTGGTTCTCCATCAATATCATATCGCCGACTAAGTCATTGTCGAACTCCTCTTTGCTATAGGTTGCAGTGTATTGGTTCCCTGTCCTTGGGTTTATATTCATATTGTCCGCTAGGATTGAAGCCAATTGATAGTCGTTTGCCATAATGCTTTTGATAGTGGCATCTTCCCATTTGGTGTAGGTATCTCTAAGAGTAGGGTCACTAATGTCAGTAACAACTCCAGTTCTTCTGAAACTAGTCTTTCCTAATTCGCTGACGGTATTTTTACCAAGCGTGCTTACTGCTGTACTGATGCCAAGGGGGACACTATATGCATCAATTTTAGCGTTTACTCTATTGCGCAATGCTTGTAGGCTTACATAGTTTTTGCCCAACTTCTGAACTCCATCTTCCCCTGTCTCTGGGTTGGATAAGTAAACCATACCATTGGTTGAGTTAATTGTGGGTACAGTGTTGGATATGTTAGCAAACGATTCATTTAACGCAGCAAGATCTGGCTCAAGCCTAGAAGATTCTGGCATTCCTGTCTTAGGATTTATTGTCCTTGACCTATCCATGATTACCTTATACTGATCTTGGTATTCCTTGGCCAATGTAAATACCAAATTGGTTGAGTCTACGCTATTCTGCGCAGCCACTTGGTAGTCGCTCAATTTCATTTGACCGGACTTCAACAACCTATCAAGCGTAAGCCTGTAGTTCATCATGTCATTGGCATATTTAATTGTCCACTCAGATGCAGTTGTGTTCTCGCCACTTGGAGCGTCAGCCAAAGTAGTCATGGCCTCCCTAGTGGAAGCATCAATCGCTGCTTTCTTTGCTTGCCTGTCTTTGTCTACTTGAGCAATGGTATCAGACAAACCCTTACTTACCTCGGCCCAGTTTATCTGACTACTGGCATCCCGTTCGGCGTATTTATAGTATGTCATATCCCTCCGTATATGTTAAATGGATTCATCATATCTGGTGATATATCTTTGTATGATACACCGGCTTCTCCTGTTGGCAAAAACGTTTGCGCCTGTACTTGTTGTTGAGGCTGCACTTGAGTAGCAAATATGTTTTGTTGAAGCAATCTCCTTACTAAATCTGGTTGACTACTCAAATAGTCTTGAGCCTGCAAGGGAGTCATCGCACCCACAATAGGCTTACCGTTGGCATCAACAGATGTTTTGCTGTATGCAAGACCTGCTAAATTTCCTCCTTGCGCTGCTATTTTATTTTGAATTTGTTCTTGAGTTAGTCCTGCGGCAGTTCCTTGTTCAATTAATTTATCATAAGCCTTGGCTCCTTGAGATTTCTGATACAATGGAATTGCTTGACCTATGGAACTGGCTGCACTAGAAAGCCCTTGAACCCCTTGGGCTATAGCCGCCGCTCTTCTCTCTTCGGCATCTCTCATTGCTTGTTGTGCGCCTGCCGCTTCAGCCATGCTAATGTTAGCAGCGTAGTCTTTTAATCTAGCGTCTTCAGTGGCAACTATTTTATTCAAGTCTTGAATCTGTTGTGTCTGCTCACCAGCAATGTCTCTTTGCATTTCGTTCTGGGCCATCTGAACACGACCGGCAGTTGCCGCTACCCCTCTTTCGCTTTCTGCACCAGCCTCAATTGCTTGGGCTCCAGAAACAAGTGCGGCCTCTCTAGCCCTTTGATATGGGTCTTTAGACAATGACAACGCCTTGTACACATTCTCTTCTGCTCTTTTACGGGCTTCTTGTATGGCCTTATCGGCTTCAATTCTTGCGGTTGTTGCCGCCTTACGCTGCTTAGATGCTTGACTAAACGACATGCCTGTACCGGCTAATGCCGCTCCTGCTGATATTGCTGCTGCTATTGCTGTCATGACTTTAAAGTTTTATTATCATTTCTTTGTTGTAACTATCCCCTTCTTCGTATCCAATTGACTTATACACATTAACCAATGAGGGGTGTTTGATTAGTGCGTACACATATTTGAAACCAAGATTCTTGCAGGTTGATGTCAATATGTAGATCAACATTTCCAATGCTTCCTTTCTCTCGGGTTTCTTTTTGTATTGCTTGTTTGATATGATCCAATCCACCCATGCCGCGCTAGAGTTAGTGGTATAGAAGAAGCCGGCACACACAGGTGTGTCGTCATCCAATACAATGACACCACTCAAGCCACCTTCTGGGAGGAAGTCTCTTGCTGGTGCCGCCCATCCCCAATCGCTCCACCATTTTACCAAAATGGTATCGTAATCTGTGGGGGTCAGTAGCCTAGCATAGAGCGCCATATACTTACAAAGATATTATTTTTTTAAGGATAACTTTTCATCACCTCCGACTCAAGTGTAAACAACTCTACTTTGCTAGTATTGTCATTGGTTAGAGTGAACACACAGTAGTGTCCAAGCAAGCCATGAGACTCCGCAATAGAGTTCTTTATGTACATGGTATAAGGATCTTGAATCAAAGGAATGCTACCGCCAACGATGGTTGAGTCAACTACCAATTGGTTTATGCCATTCTTCAAATCAACATTGATGTCAGTTATTTCTCCAAATAAAATAGGAGAAGAGTATGTCGGTGGAAGAGAGTAGTACATGTAGTCTCCAATAGAAACTATGCTACCTATCGATATCAACGGAGATGTAGAGTAGTTCACCAATACAGCGGCTGGTACAGTAGACACAATCGTTGCGCTTCTTCCGATACCATTCACAGATCTGAGAGGGTACTCCGCTTGACTAGCCGGAACTGTACCTGCATTTCTTACGAATGCAAAGTACGTCTGCTCTTTCTTCTCAAAGTAATTCGACAAGATAAAGCCATCGGTTTGAATGTCCGTGTACAGATCCACATCCCATGTATCATCTCCTTCAATCACTATGGTCTTAAACAATTTGTTCATCAACGGTGATTCATTGAATACACTTTGAATTGTTGATGAGTAGTTTACACCATAAAATCTATTGCGAACAGGATTCACGTTGTGCCTGTACAAATTACCTCCTTTGAATGTATAGAAGTAATTGTTCATACCAATCATCCAATCTGGTTGGTATGAGTAGAACGATGGCCACCCTTGAACCTGTTCGCTATATGTTAGTGTATAGTTTGACATCCCTTATATTTTATATGCAACCGCACTGTGAGAATACAGGCGTTAAGTTAGTAACTATTGATCCAGTTTTTGCACATATCACTGCTGTAGCGCCCGGAATAACTGAAGTAGTCTGAGGGTTGTTATCGCAATCATTCCAACTAACGCTTTCGGTTAACAATGTATTGTTGGTAACGTCATACGTAGCACATATATCTGTACAATCTATGAATGGTATTACCGTGCTAATGCTGTACGCTGCTGTTCCTGCGCTATAAGCAATGACAGAGTATGCGCAATCTGCTACACCAGTCAATGTGACAATGTCTCCCAAGTTAACTGGAACTGCAGATGATACGATCAACTCTTGTCCATCTCCACAACGAGACACGCGATAGTTGTTTCCGTAAACGCATGTTCCGAACTGAACGATTACTCCATTCTGAACTTGGAACCAATCGTATGGAGGAGCAACTGCACTTGGCGCATGGTAGAAACCATCGGGTAAAACGAACTCACCATTTACATCTTGGAATACCCAGTCATAAAGACCCAATGTACCGGCTCCTCCGTTTACATACTTCACATAGTATTGCTGATCAATAGAATCAGAACATGCAAGGTTGGCATCAGCATTAACATTGCTACTAGAGAATGTCATCAACGCTGTTGGACAAGCAATGGTTAGGTCGAACTGAGACGCCGAACATGCACCAATCACATTGATCTGCATCGTTGTTGGCGATGGCGCTGTCTTTGGTATAACAATAAAGCATGGGCCGGGACCGGATGATGTCAAATCCAATTGGCTTGACAATACATTCACAGTCTCGGTAAATGGAGTTGCGGTAAACACACCACCATAATAGGTGTACTTATTCAATACATGTGGGCTACCGGCAACGATACCACAATCAGAGGACAATTGTCCAAGGTATGTTGGTAGATTGGCCACACCCGCCAAGTATCCGAAGTTTGTTGAACTCACTTCGTTGTATACCACACCATTGTATATCACCTCAATCCCCAAGGGAACTGTGTATGGGTCGAACTCAATAACGATTGCGCCTGTAGACGATCCTAATTGAATGGCTACCTCATAGTATCCTCCACTAGCAGAGTATTCAGAGATTGGGAATCCACCACAAGCATCCGCACATGCAGGGCAAAGTTGCTGAGGAAGCAATACGCAAGAGACTTGCTCTCTTACGATCACTCCATCAAAGTAAAAACCATCTGGTGCGCATAGCATCAAGTCTGGGTCAGTGAACACGGCGGTCGCTGACCCAAGTGATGGTCCGTTTAAGTAGTATGTTGAACTAGTTGCCATTTTATTTTATTTATTAAGGACATCCACACTCTTGAAGTACTGTGATTTCAATGTCTCCCGAGATTACTATCGGAGCCGTTCCGTTCTGAGCGCATATGTTTGCGTACTCATAAGGAGGAATCATAAGAGGTATGGTTGGTCCGCCTGCACATGCAATATAATCTACTTGTCCTGTTGTCTCACCCATGTTTTCAAATTTATAGTAAGAGCATGGATCTGTGCAAGGCCCACAACTGCAACACACATCTTCAATGGTTGTATTTGAGAAGCACAACTCAGCAGAAGACGTCGCTCTCAAATCCCAAATCAAATACAAGTAGTCATCCAATGTTCCAGAGTTGAATGCAGATTGGTTTACATTACCGGTAGTTGTTATTGGTGTGGCCAAGTTAGATGCAGCAATCAAAGCATTGATGTCAACAGCATTGTTTTCGTACAACACGTTGGTTCTCAAGTATCTGAATTTATCACTAGCCGGATCAAAGTCAAACGTATCTGTTGATAGTTTGTTAGAGATGATGCTAACCGTGCTGTTGTCTGTTGGTATATTCCCTGCGCCTTGAGGGCCGGTGGTCACATTGTATCTAGATACCAACGGGCTCTCCGTTCCAGAGATAAATGTAACACCAGCGGATTGCAATGGAGAGATGTAAGCCCCATCTACGTACCTGTATTGAGCGTGGATGGTTTGACCTGCGTCGCTATTGCTTGTAAGCATTACTTCGATTACGCTCATTAGTTGCTTAACAGGGCAATCAACAGTGATAGTTAATGTCACAATACCTGTAGTTGTAATCTGAACATTTACGATATCTTCGCTCAAAGAGTTTTTATTAAAACTCAATACGCCTGATCCAGAGGTTCCAATGTATCCAGTCTCGTAAACGTTAGAGTTGTAGTCAGCCTCTATGTTGAACGTAGCACCCGGGTCAACGACCGCAGTATAATTTATATTCAAATCACCAACATACGACCCTACGTTTGCGCAATAATTAAATGTTGATCCCTCGGGTAAGAAGAAGCTAAGTGTTTGGCTTACACCACAAGATACGCATTGGTTTGCAGCAGGAAGTTCTATCTCGTTCAAAACCAATACATACTCATCCATGTAAGGATCGTATCCACCGAGTTTTTGATTGTTGAAAGATGTAATGAACTCATCACGGAACCAAGTTCTCATTCCGAATTCAGATACCACAGCCAACTGATCGTTGGCATATGAGTCACCTTTCAACTGAAGAACCACACCGCGCTTAACGTCGGTGAAGTACCTGTCGTATCCCCAGTGTACATAACTCTCGGGGTTGAAACTAATACCATACTTCTCGATTCTTGCAATCTGTGTTCCCAATACTTCAGGAACTGATGTAAGCGCGCTTCCTGCGGCAGCATCAGACAGCAAATTCTTGCCTGCAAGTACATAGGATATCTTGTCTTCTTGAAGAACAAGCACATCCGTTCTGCGTCCATCCATGGTATAGATAGGACCGAAGGAATCCTCCAATGTCTTGAAGTTTAATATACCCAAGTTGAATTCATTCAACCTGTTGAGGTTTGATTCGTCGTTATAGATACCACTATATGTGATATCAGCAAAACGATCCACTCGTTTGTAATCTTGCTTTGATACTGCTGTTACTCTGTTGCCTAAATTAAATGGTCTTCCGACAATGGAGTCACGAATCTTGTAACTCTCTGCCCCGTTACCGAAAGCAAAGCAGTTGAAGAACTTGGTATCAATGATGGCCGGTTGTGATGCAGTCTGTGGCTGGATGTTTCCATTGTGAAAACCAGTAGCAGGGTCAATTGAGAAAGATAAATCGTTCTCAAAGAATACATCTGGCAATGCATCAATGGGTTGTGTTTCAAATATCAAAGTAGTATCCGCTCTGAATACCTCAATGTTTGCAGTAACAGTAGATCTTCTCTTTGTTTTTGCGAATGCACCAGAGCAACTGTTTGTTCCAGACACCAGCAAAATGAGTTGATTCGTAGCACTAGCCCTGTAGAATCTATAGTAGTTTGTGCATAGCGCTGTTGGGATATCCGAGCCATTACTTGCTAATGTATTTATATATTGGTTGTCAACATCGCAGTTGTTTCCCCCTACATCACCTATACCATCATTCAATATCGCTTGCACGTTGTCGCCATTCCACCAATCCAACATGCTGTCGTAATTGGCTGAAGCAACCAATGTTTTGTCTAGTGTATAGATACGTCTTTCACATCTGTTGTTTCCATCCCCTGTACCCAAACGCTCAAACTTAAAGTAAAGTCTAATGCGACTACCAGCAGGAACATCGTAGTCTACCCAAGTTGAGGTAGCCGTGTCGTATCGGTTCATTGGGTATTGAAGAATAGGAAATTCATTTGCCCCATCTGAGTACTCTTCTCTTTTACCCGGTGCAATGATAGCCAACTCATCGTTGACAACATTAAAACTATTCGGGTTGATCTTCATGTATACACCTGATGGCACAGGAAGATTCACTGATGGATCCAATGTGCTTGGGATGGTGATAAAGTCTGCCGCCTTAGATTCTTTCTCAAGGACAGTGGCATATACACACTGAGTAGTTGGCCCAGCGCTATCAGCCTTTACAATTAATCTGTCTCCTGTCTCGATCTTCTTAGAATTCTCGCCCTCCAATAAGAAGTATGCGTCATTTGAATAAGGATCAAGGAAGAATATAGATGTGTAAATGGTCTCATACTTTTCTTCGTCAGGTTTGATTACGAACTTGTATCGCTTAGCCCATACTGGAGCCGGTTGATCCGG
>Ga0213922_1000709_pt1 | contig 14389 bp, 13 predicted proteins | sample McNCre2917MG_FD_165060 | JGI IMG/M metagenome (GOLD analysis project Ga0213922, IMG submission 165060) | Freshwater microbial communities from McNutts Creek, Athens, Georgia, United States - 29-17 MG | ecosystem: Environmental > Aquatic > Freshwater > Creek | place: USA: Georgia | collected... | reverse complement strand
TTTCATGAGTTTTCCTTTCAAAAGTACAGGTTAAGAATCAGATCTAAAGACTGGCTTATGAATTCTGCGAAGCAGCCGCAGCCTGCGGATGCACCGGTTCGGCAGTGACGTCCTCCAATTCCTCGTCCGGACGATGGGCCAGCCGATACAGAATCGGAAGCACGAGCAGCGTCAGCAATGTGGAGGACAGGATGCCGCCAATCACCACGGTGGCCAAAGGACGCTGTACCTCCGCGCCGGTTCCCGTGGCGATTGCCATTGGAATGAAGCCCAACGATGCCACCAAGGCTGTCATCAATACAGGGCGCAAACGAGTCAACGCTCCCTCACGGATGGCTGCGTCCAATTGGGCTCCCTCTTCTCGCAAGCTGCGGATGTAAGAAATCATCACGAGGCCATTGAGCACTGCAACACCTGACAGGGCGATAAAACCCACTGCGGCGGAAATCGACATTGGAATGTCACGCAGCCACAGCGCCAAAATGCCGCCGGTCAACGCAAATGGAATGCCGGTAAATACCAGCAGGCCATCCTTGACGTTGCCGAACATTGCAAACAGCAACACGAAGACCAGGAGCAACGACACAGGGACGACGATTTGCAATCGCTGTGTCGCGGACTGCAGGTTTTCAAATGTGCCACCCCAGCTCGTCCAGTAGCCTGCGGGAATCTTGACCTGCGCCAAAGCAGCTTCCGCGTCGGCCACAAAGGAACCGACATCACGGCCACGCACGTTTGCACTCACCACAATGCGACGCTTGCCGTTCTCGCGGCTAACCTGATTAGGCCCCGGTGCCAGCTCGAAGCTAGCCACTTCGGCCAGTTGGATGAAATTGGTTCGTCCTTCGACGCCGCCCGAACCGCGTGGCAAAGGAATCGGCAAACGTTTCATGCTCTCAAGGTCGTTGCGCAAGGACTCTGGCAAACGAACAAGGATGTCGAATCGACGGTCACCTTCAAACAACGTACCGGCCTCACGCCCCCCGATGGCCGTGGCCACTGCATCCTGAATATCAGCCACGTTTAGCCCGTAGCGCGCGGACTTCTGACGATCAATGTTGACTGTGAGCATCGGTAATCCGGTCGTCTGCTCCACCTTGACTTCTGACGCACCAGGGATTTTTTGCAACTTGGACGAAACCTCTTCGGCTGTCTTGTTCAAGACGTCCATGTCGTCCCCGAAGATCTTCACCGCCACGTCGCTTCTCACCCCCGAGATGAGTTCGTTGAATCGAAGTTGGATCGGCTGGGAGAACTCGTAGTTGTTACCCGGTATCTTGCCCACGACCTCCTGCACGGCGGCCAGCAACTCGTCACGAGACTTCCGCGGCTCGGGCCACTCAGACATTGGCTTGAGCATGATGTAGCCATCAGAAATGTTCGGCGGCATGGGGTCGGAGGCAATTTCCGCCGTTCCAGTGCGCGCAAAGACACGGTCGATCTCTGGAAATTTGGCTTTCAGCGTTGCTTCCAGTTGCTGCTGCATCGCCACCGATTGCGACAAACTGGTGCCAGGAATGCGCAAGGCCTGAATAGCGAAGTCTCCTTCGTTCAAGCTGGGCACGAACTCACTGCCCATGCGCGTTGCGATCAAACCGCACAACACCACTGCCACGGCTGCGGCAGCCAACACAACAGCCTTGGCTGCCATCACGCGATCTAGCAAGGGACCGTACCAGCGCTTGGCTTGCACCATCAAGAAGTTTTCCTTTTCGCTGACACGGTTGCCAATGAACAGTGCGACCGCAGCCGGAATGAAGGTCACCGACAAAATCATGGCTCCCACAAGCGCCGCCACCACCGTGAACGCCATCGGATGAAACATCTTCCCTTCGACGCCGGTCAGGGCAAAGATGGGCAAGTACACCACCATGATGATCAACTGCCCAAATAGCAGCGGGCGACGTGATTCCTTGGATGCAAGGAAAACCTCGTGAAAACGTTCCGCCCGAGTCAATGGCCTGCCGTAGTGAGCTTGCGCATGGGCAAGACGGCGAACACAGTTTTCGACGATCACCACCGCACCATCAATGATGATGCCGAAGTCCAGTGCGCCGAGGCTCATTAAATTAGCGCTGACCTTGTAGCTCACCATTCCTGTGAAGGTGAACAGCATCGATAAGGGAATCACGGTGGCCGTGATGATGGCGGCGCGGATGTTGCCGAGGAACAAGAACAGGATCACGATCACCAGGATCGCGCCTTCTAACAAGTTCTTTTTGACCGTGTTGATGGCCTTATCCACCAGGACGGTGCGGTCGTAGACGGTCACCGCATGTACACCCTCGGGCAGGCTGCGGTTGACCTCGATCATCTTCTTGTCGACGGCTGTTGATACCGTTCGGCTGTTTTGACCGATGAGCATGAAGACGGTGCCCAGCACCACTTCACGGCCGTTGTCAGTAGCAGCACCGGTGCGAAGTTCACGTCCGATGCCGACCTCGGCAACATCACGCACCCGAATCGGCACGCCACCCGCACTGCTGAGGATGACATTGCCGATGTCCTCAAGTGTCTTAACCTGCCCGGGGGCTCGAATTAGGTACTGCTCACCTCGCTTTTCGATATAACCTGCGCCCACGTTGCCGTTGTTGCGATCCAGAGCCGTCACAATGTCCTGCAGGGTGACGCCCAACGAGGCCAGTCGCTCGGGTATCGGTGAGATTTGGTATTCCTTTGCAAAACCACCAATCGAATTGATTTCCGTCACGCCGGGCACATTGCGCAACTGTGGCTTGATGATCCAGTCTTGAATCTCGCGCAGATCGGTGGCCGTGTAGGGCTGGCCATCAGGTTTTTTCGCACCATCCTTGGCCTCGACTGTCCAGAGGTAAATCTCACCCAAGCCTGTCGATATGGGCCCCATCGCAGGAGTGATTCCGGGAGGCAGTTTGTCGCGGGCCTCCTGGATGCGTTCATTGACCAACTGGCGCGCGAAGTAGATGTCGGTGCCGTCCTTGAAGATCACAGTCACTTGCGACAGCCCGTAGCGAGACAAGGAACGGGTCTGCTCCAGATTGGGAAGACCCGCCATCACGGTTTCAATCGGGTAAGTCACCCGCTGCTCGGTTTCCAGAGGGGAATATCCCGGCGCTTGGGTGTTAATCTGCACTTGGACATTGGTGATGTCCGGGACGGCATCGATAGGTAACTTTTGGTAGTTGAACACGCCGATGGCAGCCATACCAAAGACCGCCAGCAACACCAACCATCGGTGCTCAATGGCTGCGCGAATAAGTTTTTCAAACATGTATGTCGCTCCGGTATCAATGGGTGTGTTCGGCAGAGGCTTTGCCAAGCTCTGACTTCACGACAAAACTGCCTGCCGACGCATAAGGTGCCCCGGCTCTGAGCCCTTGCAACACCTCGACACGCTTGCCATCACTGCGGCCCAACTGCACAGGCTGAGCGATGAATCCCCCATTCACCTTCAGGAATACGACCGGCTTGTCGCCAACGGTCTGAATGGCATCACTGGCCACTGTCACGGGTACGTCAGCCTCTAAGGAGGTCACTTCCACGTTGACAAACAGCCCAGGACGCCAAGCACCTTTCGGGTTGGACAAGACCACTCGGGCTTTGGCCATACGGGTTTGTTCGCCAATCAGCGACCCAACAAAGGTGATAACGCCAGTAGCGCTGGCATCGAATGCAGTGGCCTTGATGGTCACTTTTTCGCCGACTCTGACCAGCGGCAAGTCCTTGGCTGGCACGTTGATTTCAGCCCAAACCTGCCCCAGATCGGAGACGGTAAACACGGCAGCATCCTCCTTGACGGCTTCGCCGAGGCTGAGATGCTTTTCAATCACTAAGCCATCGAAGGGCGCACGCAATTCAAAGCGGTTAAGCCCCCCCTTAGAAACGGTGGCTAGGCCCAAAGCGGAGAGCTTCTGTTGAGCGTTGGCCACAGCTACTTCAGCCTCGTGCAGCGCTTGCCCTGCTTGCAGGTAGTCCTGCTCTGCGGAAATCTTTTGCTCCCAGAGCCGCTTTTCACGCTCAAACGTGGTACTGGCCAAGGTCAGGCGCTTTTGCGCTGTTTGCAACTCGCTGCGCTGCTCAGACGCAGCCGGGCTGGCAATGACGGCCAGGACCTGCCCCTTCTTGACGGCTTGTCCCAAGCTGGCCTGCACGCTCTCGACCACACCCGCAATGCGCGGGACAACGTGCGATGTCCGGTCTTCGTTCAAGCGAATTTCCCCCGGCATTAGCAGGGCTGTCTTGATTCGTGCAGCCCCTGCTGTGTCGATGCCAATAGATGCCGCTTTAATTTGCGCATCACTGAGTTCGACTTTCCCCTCTTCTTGTTTGAGAACGAACATGAAGGGTTCGTTGGCTGTCTGGGCAACGATGTTGATTTCGAACGCGTGCGGCTCCGGCACGACCTCCCGGCTCAACAGGCTGTCTTTTTCAGTCGCGAAATTGAGTGTCTGTTTCTCTCCGGTCAAACGCGTGATGGTCGCGCTGACCTTTGCAGCGCTGGTGGGAAGAGGCTTGCCTTTGTCATACAACCAGACTCGCAAACGAGGCTCACCGCCTTCCTCAGCGAGTAACGCTTCCAGCCCGAAATCCCCCTCCTTGAACAGCTTGCCTCCATGCGGCCCCTTGGTCGGGGCCTCGTGGTGTTCGCCGTCCGCATGACCCTTGTCGTGGTCGTGTTTGTCTCCACTCTCCTTGCCGTGATGCTCACCATCACTGTGTGCCTTGGCTTCAACGTGGCTGCCGTGACCGTGGCCGTCATCTTCGGCTGTCTTGGTTGCTTTGCCGCCGAGAATGGCGCTGCCCAGTACAACGCCCGTCGCAACGATCACGGCGATGGCGATCAGATGCTTCTTGCTGACATTCAGTTTGTTGGTATCGATTTTCATGTTTATTCCTTATTCGCTGGCTGGGTAGCATTTGCGCCAGATTCGCCGAGCACGCGGTCAATGTCCGCAGCCGTGCGATGCGCCTCAGCCAATGCTTTGAGGTATTGAGACTTGGCGGCAAAGTAGGTGCGCTGTGCGTCCAGCACTTCCAAGAAGTTGAACTTGCCGTTTTCAAATCCGACGGTGGCCGCGTCGTAGGCACTTTTGGCCCCAGGTAAAACATCTTGTTGCAAGACGTCGACTTCCCTACGAATGGATTCCAGCCGCTCGCGGGCTTGCAATACGTCCGTGCTGACTCGTATGTTCAAAGCTTGGAGTTCGTCCCGCGCCTTGTCTTCGCGCTTCAACGCTTCCAACAAGTTCCCCTGATTGCGATCAAACAGCGGCAAGGGGACGGAAACACCGAACAGCAGTTGATCGCGCTGCAGTTCGGTGGGGCGTTTCACCCCTAGGCTGAATGTGACGTCGGGTATCCGTTTGCTGCGCTCTACATCGACCAACGACCTGCGGCGCTCAACCTCCAGCTGCATACGGCGCAGCGTTGGCGAAGTGGACAGGCGCTGCTGGACGTTGTCGAGCGAAGGGACAGCCGGAAGCTCTTCCACGTTGCCCGACACGAGAGTAAATCGCGGTGGGTTGGCCCCTAGCAAACTGGCCAAGCGTGCCCGAGCATTGCGTTGCTCGCTCTGGGCCTGTGCCAATTCGACTCGCACACCTGCTTCGGCTACCCGTGCCTTGGTTTCTTCGACCGGCGAAACCTTGCCAGCTGCCACGCGTTTGGCAACAGCATCGGTAGCGCGTTTTGCCAGATCGACACTGGCCCCGGCCAATGCTGCGCGTTCCTGTTCCGCCAAAGTCTCGAAGAAGGCAGCGACCACGGCGGCACGAATTTCGACGCGGCGCAAGTTCAGTTCTTCGACCGCAATGTCGCGTCCTCGCTCTGCCGTAGTGATACGGGCGGCGCGCTTGCCACCCATTTCGACGGGCAGATTGATCTGCACACTTTGTGTGCGGGTCGCTGCCCTCTGGTCTTCCAGTGAGTACGCCAATTCGGGATTGGGGCGAGCTTGCCCCTGGATCACCTGACCTTGCGTTGCCTCGATTTCCCGCCTTGCGACAGCCAAGTCTAGATTGCTGTCCAGGGCTAAATCGATGGCCTTTTGCAGCGTCAGGATCGTTGCCGCTTCGCTCTGCAAGCCGTTTCTGACGGCTGAAGGATTGTCTTGTGCTGCTGGCAACGCCTGAGCGAAAGCTGCCCCTGCAGCGAGCGCTACGAGCAAACTCGTCGCAGCCGCAACTTTTGAGGTGCGGAGGACAGAGACTGACTTCCGTCGTTTTTGATTTTGATGACTCTTCAACATCCGATTCTCCAGTGATATTCAAATACACGAGGGAATCGGCGGAGAGCGATCCAAATGATCGCCTACGACGCCATCACATTAACCGCACGAAGTCGGCTTGACACGGTCACGCTCTAGCCGTATCCGTACATTGGGATGACGAAGGGAAAGGAACGCGCTCCCCACCGATCAGGCGAGGACGTGCCACTGAGGGCGTTCGAGGCGTTCAAAAGGGGGCGACGTGAGACGAGCCCCGTACTCTGCTGTATCCAGAGACGAGTCGGCCAGCGATGCAATCGCTACTGCCCCAAGCAAGGCCGACAAACATCCTGCGTGACAGGATGCGCAATCGGGGTCGCCACCGATGGTCTTGACTGAATCGGAAGATGCGTCTTTGCCATCCGCAGTCTTGTGCTGATGGTCATGGTGACCAAAGTGCTTGGCTGAGGTACCGGTTTCGTGTTGGCAATAGCTGGCTGCAGCCGCCCAGCTAAGCTGTAGCGGCACAAATACCAACAAAAGGATTGCCAACCATTTACGCATATGATCAAGAGTATAGCAGCTATAGACTTTCCCGTACATCTTTTTCTACTTGCTCGATTGCTTTCCAAGCAACCTTAGCCCATTGAGGACCACCAGCAAGCTTGCCCCCATGTCCGCAAACACCGCCATCCACATGGAGGCGTTGTCGAAGATGGCCAGCACTAAGAACACCAACTTGATGCCTAGCGCGAGACATATGTTCTGCCACAGAACAGCGTGGGTGCGCTTCGAGAGCCGTATCGTTTCCGGCAGACGACGCAGGTCATCGTTCATGACCACAACATCTGCGGCTTCCATCGCCGTATGGGTTCCAGCAGCACCCATGGCGAAGCCGATGTCGGCCTTAGCAAGTGCTGGTGCATCGTTGATGCCATCGCCAGTCATTGCCGTGATGCCCAGTCGCTGTTGAAGTTCGCCGATAGCCTGTAGTTTGTCTTCTGGCAGCAGGTTGCCCCGCACTTCGGCTATGCCCGCCAGAGAGCCAACGGTGCGCGCGGTCGCGATGTTATCCCCTGTCAGCATGACCGGTGTCACGCCGAGCGACTTCAGGTCGGCCACCGCTTGGGCGGAGGATGGTTTGATGGTGTCCGCCACCGCGCAGATCGCCATCACACGTTCGCTGTTAGCGAGGAGTGTGACCGTGCGACCTGCCTCCTCATGAACTGCGAGGCGGGTTTCGAGTTCAGCCGAACATTGCCCACGCTCCTCGATCCAGCGGTGGTTGGCCAGCGCGTAGGAATGATTGCCGATAACACCTTGCACTCCACGCCCTGCAACGGCTTGAAACTCTCCCACCTCTTGATCGGCGGTTGACAGCCCCTCTGCGATGGCTTTGGAAACCGGGTGATCCGACCGGCCCGCGAGACTCTTTGCAAGCCCCTCCAGCACCCGTTGATCAAGACCTGTGTCCACGGGCTCGAAGGCCACCAGTTTGGGCTTGCCTTCCGTGATCGTACCGGTCTTGTCCAGGGCCACAGCTTTGATCTTTCGCGCATCCTCCAAGTAAACGCCACCTTTGATCAAAATCCCCCGCCTTGCCCCGGCTGCCAAACCGCTGACGACCGTGACAGGTGTGGAAATAACCAAGGCACAAGGGCAAGCGATGACCAACAACACCAAGGCCTTGTAGACAGCCTGCATCCAGGTCAAGTCCGTGATCCACGGCGCTAGCAACGCGACGGCGACAGCCAGGATGAAAACGGCAGGGGTGTAGATCGCGGCAAACCGATCTACAAAGCGCTGTGTCGGCGCACGGGACGACTGTGCTTGCTCGACTGCGTGGATGATGCGCGCCAGGGTGCTGTCCGAAGCGGGCGCGGTGACACGGAATTCCAAGGCTGCAGACTGGTTGATGGTGCCTGCGTACACTTCGTCGCCAGGAGCCTTGTCTATAGGCAGGCTTTCCCCAGTCACAGGGGACTGGTCGATGGCACTCTGTCCGAGCGTGACGACACCATCGAGTGGAACGCGCTCTCCTGGACGGATGCGCACTGTTGCGTCGACAACGACAGCTTTGACGCCGACGCGCGTCCAACTGCCGTCACCTTGACGCACCTCGGCTTGCTCCGGTGCCAGCGCCAGCAAGCTCTTGATGGCGTTACGCGCCCGGTCCACCGCTCGAGCCTCGATGGCCTCGGCTATGGCATACAAGGCCATCACCATGGCAGCTTCTGGCCACTGGCCTATCAAGAAGGCACCTGTCACGGCCACAGTCATCAAGGCGTTGATGTTCAAGCGTCCTTGCCGCAGTGCGGAAAGCCCTTTACCGTAGACGGAGAAACCCGCCAGGGCGATGGCCACCGCGGCCAGCGCCATTCCAAGGGCTTTTGCTGGCCAACTATCTGGAAAAGCGAATGCCAAGCCTTCAGCCGCCACGGCCAGCCCCAATGCAGCAATCAATTTGCCCCATGAGGCCCAAAAACCAGTTGGCGCAGCGGCAGTAGCTCCATCCGATTTGTCTTCTACTCCGAGTGGTTCCGGTTTGAAGCCCGCTTTGCGAATCGCATCCAGTGCCAACCGCAGAGCATGATCCTCGGCAGCGATGGTCAACTCGCGGTCGCCCAAGTTGAACTGCAAGCCACGAATGCCTGCCACGCCGTCCAGCGCTCGACGGATTTCTGACTCTTCGGACGCGCAGTCCATGTTCGCGATCCGGAATCTATGTGGCTCAACAGCCGTTGCTTTAGACGCCATTGGCCCGCCCACGGCAGGCGATGCAGCGCAGCCACTTCCACAACCGCAGGCAGTGTCAACTTGTTGGCGTTGGTGAGTAGGGTTCATGATCTTCTCCTTGTTGGATGGATTAAAAACCCTGTAGCCACTACAATGTCAAGTACCTACAAATAAAATGGCGCAACTTTCTTGCCACCGCTCAAGGTGAAGATATGAAAATCGGTGAACTGGCCAAGGCGGCTCACACTCAGGTTGAGACGATCCGGTATTACGAACGCGAAGGATTGTTGCCAGAAACGCCTCGCACAGAAGGTAACTACCGGGTGTACGGCAGCGAACACGTTGACCGACTGTCCTTCATACGGAACTGCCGTGGGTTGGACATGACGCTGGACGAAATCCGAATATTGCTGCGCTTCAAGGACTCGCCTCTAGAGAACTGCGCAGATGTCAATGACTTACTCGACGAGCACATCGGCCATGTGGCCGCCCGCATCAAAGAGCTGAAAGCGCTAGAGCGACAGCTCAAGACCTTGCGGGAGAACTGCCGTAAATCTCAACAGGCCAGTCAATGCGGCATCTTGAGTGAGTTGTCCACCGCATCGCATCCCGATCAGGAGTTAACCACCAGCAAGGGGCATGTTCATGGGGCACACAGTCTCAAGGCAAAGCTTTGAACGAAAGGCATCATCTGCTTACATCGGGTCATGACATCAATTTTCGTGATGACGATGGGCGCACTGCTTTGTATGTGGCAGTTTATGAAACTTACTATGGGCTAGCCATACACGCTACTTGAGCGTGGCGCAGATCCAAACATTCCAGACAACGAGTGCGACTTACCTCTGGATATCGCCAAGTACTCGCACCTTTACAGACGAAGTAACAATACAGAAATGGTGGATGCATTGGTGAAGGCTGGAGGAAAGTGCAAGGAAGGCCCGTCAGCTAGGGAGCTCCTTGATGACAAGATCTATGATGGATTTGCACAGGCCAGCGCAATGAAAAACCTTCTTTCTCTGATCGATAAAGCTAAGAAGGATTAGATTCCCATGGATCCAGAAGGATTCCCGACCGCACAAACGACAAAAAGCCCGACCTGTCCTAAGACAAGCCGGGCTTCTGTTTAAGGTTCAATTGCTGATTGTTTTTGGTACCACCGCTGTACCTCAAGCAGCATCAGGGTGGTTTGGGCAGCGTCCTTGCTCAATTGAGCGCAACTCACCGCTCCCGCATCTCCAGCGGTAAGAGATAGAGCGTCGGCGGGGATGCTTGCAGCTCCTGCGGGAGCTTCGGAAACGGCGGACAAATCCCTGTCACCGGCTGTGGTGATGTTGCACACCCCGCCAACATGAGCATCAGGCTGGCGATCAGCCAGTAGCTTTGACCTTTTTGCGTATTCATTCGAGATTTCCTGCGTGATTTGAGATTGGGTCAACCGCACATCGGCGACGCGCTGCTCTTGCCTGGCCTGGGCCAGTGCGATCTTTTGCTTTTCGGCGTCCCAATCCTTCTGGACACGGGACTCGCCAACCTGCATCCCGCAAAGCAGCGCCATGGTCAAGAGAAGTGCGTCAAAGATGTGTGACCAGTTGGCCAGCAAGAATCGATTGAGCCAGTTCATGCCGCACCTCCGTCCAGAGACAGTAGGTTGTGCTGCTTGATCAAGCCAATGACCTTGTCCGCATAAGCCGGGTCGGTGGCATAGCCTGCCTGCGCCAGCGTCTTGGCAAACGCCTGGGCAGTGGTGCAAGCAAAGCAGGCCTTGTAGCGGGGGTTGCGCTTGAGGAACGTGGCGTGATCGTCGATGCTGGCCTGCCAACTCGGATACTTGCGCCAAAGGGCTGGCACCACCACCCACTGCCCCTTGATGAACTCCTTGGTGTTCAGGGTCAGGGTCTGACCGCGCCAGAGGCTATCAGCTTTGATGCCGAAGAGGTTGTTGCCGTTCCTCGCAAGGCCAGATTCTCCCCAGGCAGATTCAAGCGCGGCCTGCGCGATCGTGATGCTGGCAGGAACACCCGTGGCTTTGAATGACGCGACTGCGGCCGTGGTGAGCCGCATGATGAATTCACTGGGATTCACAGCATCCCCTTCACTTCCTTGGCCACCTCGTCGATCGAGTCATCCCGACGCTTGTCGATGAACGCAAAGGTCCAACGCACCATTGCCCACCCTGGCAGGCCACACGCAAAGATCAACCCACCCAAGGCACACAGCCCCATGGTTGAGAACGCCCAGTGGTGCAGTCCAAAGTGCTCGACGGTCATGGCGCCACCGCCGATGCTGGACACCACGGTGCTGATCAGCCCAACGGCCCACTCCCGTTTGTTGCGAGGTGGCGTCATCAACATGACCACCACTGCAGCCAGGGTGGCTCCACTGGCTGCCGCTGCGGCGGTTCCACCAAATGCTTTGTAGGCCACCGCTGCTCCGGCGACCCCGCTGCTTGTAGGTTCTGGCATTCGTTTCTCCAAAAGAAAAGCCGCCAGGGCGAACCATGGCGGCGGTTTAAAAACGGTACGGTCAGTTCAGGCTGCGACGACCGGGATCGGAAAGACCCTGGGCGGTCTATCTCGCGATGGTTTCACCTGCTCAGAAAATCCAAAGATGTCCTTGCGGTCATCTCGCAGCTCGCCTTCGATGTGAAATGGCACCAGCCCAGTGAGAAACTCGATACCGGCGGCAAAGATGGGCACTGCATCAGAGAAGGCGTTATCGCAGGACCGATCCCACAGGGGACCTTCCAAGAACATGCAGGAGCCTTGACAAATCTGCAGCATCGGGCAGCTCGGGCAGTTCTCTCTCTTACTCCAGTGCGTAGCGGTATTGAGCTTGACGGCAGCCAAGTCCGACACATGGCCGATGTGGTGGGGCTGGCCATTGGGCGCGGTGCTGGCCGCGCTCACGTTCTGGCAGGTCAGCACGTTGCCGCGCAGATCGACGGCGATGCTCTCCGTCTTGTCCATGCCGCACTTTTGGCCCAGGCTGGATGCCGGACGGCGGCTACGGATGGAGTTGACGAAGCTGGCCGTCTTGCTACTCACCGCCTGGACGTTTGCCGCTTGGCCGGTACGGATTTCGTGGAAGGCCAAATTTCGGTAGGCGTGCAGTTCACCTGGCCGCAGCGAATGGGCAATGCCTCCCTCGTCATAGGCGTCGACGAAGCTGCCCTCTCCGATGGGCACCGCTGGATCGCCGGTCAGCTCGATGAAAAAGCGCTGGATGGCCGCGCGCGATGCGTTCTCGCGGTTGACCATCGCGTTGAAGCTGATGCGCCGCTGTGGGGCAAGGCGAGCGTACAGCGCCATGATGGCGGCGCGCTGCTCGGGGTCCTGCAGCGGGTCGGGGCCACGCACAGGCTGGCCAGGACCATCGTGCGATATACCGACACTGAACCCCATGCGATCGAGCCAGTCGTTGATGTCATCGTTGAGCAGTGAGCCATTGGTGATGACGGACAGTTCAGCGTTGGGGAATTTGGACCTGATGGCCTCGGCCAGGGGGCGCATGGTCTTGATGTAGACCAGGGGCTCGCCACCCCAGAACTCGACCTTCTCGGGCGGACTCGTCACCCAGCTATCGAGGCCGTCGACGAAGGCCTGCACATCGCCGGGATTGGTCTCGTCAGCACGCGGTACAAAACGCTGCGAGCAGTATTCACACGCGTAGTTGCACGACAAGCCCAGGCTAATCTTGAGCATGCTCGGACTGGACTTGGCCAGCGGTGTCTGCTTGGAGACTGCGGGAGCATTTGCGCGTGCTGCGACTTCGACTGCCTGCACCAGTGACTCACCTGATTCGCTGGTCAGCTCGCTGGTAGCGTTGTCGTAGTGCAAGCGGGTGCGATGGCCATTGGCGGGGTTAAAGGCAGTGAGAATGAATTTGGCCATCAGACAGCTCCGTCGCGTGTAGCGAAGTAATCGGCCTGCGCTTGGCGCAGCGAAGTTTTGAAGGACATGACGCTCGCGACGGTTTGTTCGTCGGTCTTGCCAGCATTGGCGCTGGCATCGTCGATGATGTGCTGGACCTGCTCGACCAGCCCGATGGCCTCATGGCCAGGCACCAGCCCAGCCAGCTGAATGACCAGTGCGCTGAGCAGGTCTACCTGCTTCTCCAGGGAGGCCAGACTGTCAAGCGGGTTTATCTTGCGCAGGAGTTCGATCTTGGCCAGGTTGCGCGTCCCCAGCTTGTCGCTCCCCGGGAAGATGCCTGGCAGAACATCTCTTGGCTTGCCCGGTTGCACGACGTCAAATGGGCACTGGGCCATCAGGGCTTTTGTGATGCACAGGCAGGCCTCTTTGGCGCTGTCACCGAAATAGAACCAGCCCAGGCCATCTGTCAGGCCGTGCTGAGCCAGAATCGTGAGGCCATCGCGGCTGTCGACGTATTCACGCTGCGACACGATCCCGATGACCTCGTTTTCATACTGCTTCCCATACATCAGGAACTGCAGTTCGCCCTGCTTGAACAAGTGCTCCCCGATGTCGATGGATGCGGCAGCAAATGAAACGGTGTAGCCGTCTGCGGTCATCTCGACCCGCACGGCTTTGCTTTCGTCAACGCTGGTGCCGAAGGTAATGAGCTTCATGCGGCCTCCGCGAGCATTTCAAAGTGAAGTTCCACACCTGGGCGCTCGCCGTTGTACGGGAAGACAAAATGCGGCATGTGCGATGGGAAAACAAACGCATCGCCAGGCGCAGGCATTTCCATGTGGTTGATGTTGCCAAACACGCCACTTGCACGGCCGCCAAACAGCAGGTGTGGGTTGTGCAGGCAGAACATCCCCGAGTAGTCGCGCTTGGTGGGGTCAGGCTTGGCCGGGAAATCGAGCCAGAGCACACAGGAGATATCGGCATGTGGCTCGGTGTGAAACGGCAGGTGCTGGCCGTAGCGGAAGATGGATTCGCGTCCGACCATGCTGCTGACGTTGCACTTGAACTCGTCCTCGATGTGCCGTCGCAGACGACGGAAGATCGGTTTGAAGTACTCCGGATACATGAAGTCCAGGCTGTCGCGGTAGGTGCGCGAATATGGAACCTGGTGGTCGTTCAGGCGTTCATTGGCTTTGAGGGCCAGTTCTGATGCCTGAGCGACCTCCGAGGCACTCAGCAGCTTCTGAATGCGCAGCACCGGGGCCGGGAAGATCTTGTTCACTGTGCTCATGTGGCTCCCTGGTTTAGCAGTAGCAATCGCAGTTGCAATTGCAGTTGCAATTGAAGTTGTATTGGGTTCTCCGGACAGCAATCTGGCTGCCGTTGTCCACCAGTTCATCGCGGACAAAAGATGCACTGCCGCAGTTGGAAACTACAGATGTCGCGTTGTTGCTCACTGGACTGCAGTTTCCCGTGTTGCCCGGACAGTTGCCGATGAAACAGTTGGCGATGGTGCTGAAGAAGTAGTCGTGCAGCCAGCCGTAATTGGCGGTCCACATCTGGCCACTGTTGTTCATGTACATGTCCCAGTTGC